>JAEEGL015936463.1_pt1 | contig 18135 bp, 18 predicted proteins | sample 9134231 | NCBI WGS metagenome assembly JAEEGL01 (sample SAMN16246548, study PRJNA631951) | gut metagenome | biome: gut microbiome; feature: rumen; material: fiber-attached | host: Bos | place: Iran: Karaj | collected 2018-10 | reverse complement strand
GATGGGGTCGGCGCCCGATGGCTTTCCATCGGGGCCAACGCTTTCTGTTGGCCCGTCAAGTTCGCCACTGACACGAGAAACAAGATGGATGACGTGGGAATAATACTGGATATCCTTGTAGTAGTCAACCTTCACATTGTGACAGTTGCGGCTCAAATCGTTGCGCGCCAAGTCCACCAACATCACGTGCTCAGCATTCTCCTTAGGGTCGTTGCGTAGAAATTCGGCCCCCAGTCGGTCGGCCTCGGCATCGCCCGTGCGCTTGGTTGTGCCGGCAATCGGATCAATGTAAGCCCGTCCGTTCTCTATGCGGCAGTGCGTTTCGGGCGATGAACCAAAGATGCGGAAACCGCCGAAATCGAAATAGAACAAGTAGGGACTCGGGTTGATGCTTCTCAGTGCACGGTAGAGTTTAAAGTCATCGCCCTCGTACTGTTGGATAAAACGACGCGAGAGGACAATTTGGAAAACGTCGCCACGCAGACAGTGCTGAATACCACGACGAATGTTCTCACGATGCTCGTCGTCGGTCAGTGTTGAACGCACATCACCAACAGGATGGAAGTCGTATGCCTTCACGCTGGCCTTGTTCATCGCCTTCAGTATGTCATTCATCTGGGCCTCACCCTTTTGGGGGAGGTTGGAGGGGGCTTCTAATGCCACAACTTTCAGCAGGTTGTTATGATGGTCGAACACAATGACCACCTTATATAATATATACAGCATGTCGGGGGCATCGTTCTTCGCCAGCGTCTCATCCTTCACCTCGATGTTCTCAAAATAGCGCACGGCATTGAAACTTGTATAACCAAACAGTCCGCAAACAGCAGCGTCATCGCCCGACACCTCTATGCGGTCAATGAGCGAATGGATGGCCTCAGCAGAACCAAAGTCCTTGCACAATGGTTTACGCTCAGTGGTTCCATCAGGATAAACGAGGGATACTACACCGTGACCAATGGCAACACTGGCTATCGGATTGATACCAATGAAGGAGCGCGAATTATTGGCATCGTGATAGTCAGAACTTTCCATCAGTGCACTCTGCGGATAGAGATCACGCAGCCGCATATAAACTCCTACAGGTGTATAGAGATCAGCAAGTATGGTCTTGCTGGTGGTAATATATTTAAAAGTTTCCATATTCTCCAGCCATTTGTTTGTTGTTCAGATAGGTTTCAACGTCTTTATCACCACGGCCACTGACGGTTAGCACCACCACGTCTTCCTTTTTGAACGACATTTTGCCGAGAGCAGCAATAGCGTGAGCACTCTCCAAAGCAGGAATGATGCCCTCCATGCGGGTCAGTTCGTAAGCTGCACGAACGGCTTCGTCGTCGTTGATACTGTAGACGGTGGCACGATGCTGGGTAGCCAGATTAGCGTGCATGGGACCGATGCCAGGATAGTCCAAACCAGCTGAGATGCTTTCGGCTTCAATAATCTGTCCGTCAGGTGTCTGCATAACCAGAGTCTTGGCACCATGCAGAATGCCTAAACGTCCAGCATGGATGGTTGCTGCTGTATGTCCCGTGTCGGCACCCAGACCACCAGCTTCTGCCAGGACGATTTTCACTCGCTCATCATCAATATAGTGGTAAATGGTACCGGCAGCATTGCTTCCGCCACCCACGCAAGCCATCAGCACGTCGGGATAGTCGCGGCCTATCTTCTCTTGCAACTGTTCCTTGATTTCCTTAGAGATGATGCTCTGCAGACGAGCCACCATATCAGGATAAGGATGAGGACCTACAGTGCTTCCTATGATATAAAAGGTATCGGCAGGATGACAGCACCAGTCGCGGATGGCCTCGTTGGTGGCATCCTTCAGTGTCCAGTTGCCTGTTTTGACGGGACGCACCTCAGCACCGAGCATCTTCATGCGTTCAACGTTGACATGCTGGCGCTCTACATCCAAGGCTCCCTGATAAACTACACACGGCATGTCCATCAGTGCACAGACGGTAGCGGTAGCAACACCATGCTGGCCAGCACCCGTCTCAGCAATGATGCGTTTTTTACCCATCTTCTTAGCCAGCAGTATCTGACCGATGGTATTGTTGATCTTGTGAGCTCCTGTATGGTTCAGATCCTCACGTTTCAGATACAGCTGACAACCATACTTCTCACTCATTCTGCGAGCGTAATACAAGGGAGATGGACGACCTACATAGTCGCGAAGCAACTGCATGTACTCCTTCTGGAATTCCTCCGACTCGATAATCGGCAAATACTCTTCCTGTAACTTTTTGACCGTTGCATAAAGAATTTCCGGCACATAAGCACCGCCGAATGCTCCATAAAAGCCTTTATCATCTACTAAGTAACTCATATATTTCATTATTTGTTGGTTTTACTATTCTATTATCTTTGTGACCTAGCGAAACAGGAAAGAGGCCCGTCGCGTTAACGACGAGCCTCTTTGTATCTTCAGTTGAACTAATACCATACGGCTACGTACCTCGCGACTATTTGAATCTCGAGATGCGCCACCAATATGTGTAGTTCATTGACTGTTTCATTGTCTTGTTGTATCAAATTCGGTGGCAAAAGTACACACATTATTTCTATTATACAACTTTTTTTGTTGAAAAGTTTGTAAATTGAAAGAAAAAGTGCATTTTTGTCGACAAAATGATATTGTTATGGCAAGAATTTTGCATCAACGACAAAGCCAAATCCCAATTGACCAACGGAAGTTGATGACAAATCGCCTCGCAAATAAATCAACTTATTATGTTTTTCTGGGTGGTCTTTTAGATTTGCCGTTTCTTTCGCAGATGGATAATTCGAACTAAAGACAGCAGGAAAAAGTCCCTTATAGTCTTTCTTCTCTTGAATATGCTGGATAGCTTCCGTGGTCACAGGCTTTTCGGACAGTACAATAGCGGCATCACTTTCAAAGGGTGCTTCGAAGTCCATGCTACCCATACTTTTCTTAGCAGAGGCAATAATATACCCTTTTACCCAAATGATATGATCACGAAGGGAGTTATCACTTAGAGCTTGCGCTATAGTATATACAGGTTTACCATTAATCGTTTCGACATCCGGATTATCGTCCTTTGGCTCATCATTGTCGTCATCGGGATCATTGTCAGGAACTACGACAGGCTCTGGCCGTTCAACAGGATCACCAATCCAGATATTTGTCACTTCTTTAATGCCAGGTGCACTCATATATTGTTTACGAATACCATGGACATAAACGAAGTTGTTCCAGCGGTTAGCATTCTCTTGTAAATTATAACTAGCACTAATTCCTTTAGCAGCATCAGACAGCGAGACTGGCAATAAGTTGTCAAAGAGTTGCTCGTCTATCCCATCAGATGGTTCGTCAGCTAATAGCACAGCTGTTTTTCCGGCAAAAGGACTACGGAAATCAGCATTTTTAATGCTACTTTCCGCTGCAGCTACGATGTACCCCTTTACCGTTATCCAATATCCGGGTTCTACGTTGACCGCATCAGCAACTGTCAACGCACTGTTCTTAACATCGTCAGGTAATTCGTCGGAAGAGTTTATGGTCTGTTCTCCGCTACTCAATTCTTTTTCGCAACTTTGCAAGGCGAAAAACAGAAAAAACAAAAAAAATAGCCGAAAAATTTGCATTTTATCTGATTATTGCCTATATTTGCCCCCGATAAGCCTTCCGTAGGCATTTGCCACGACACTTATCACATATTTATAGTATGAGGTTGGTAGCGTCCTGCACCAACCTCTTTTACTATAAATAAAATAAGGTTTATTATACTTCCCACCCTATGGCTGAGGCACCGAGCACAGCAGCTGAAGCACCATCAAGTCCACTGACCAGGAACTGAGCCTTACCCTTAAATACAGGAAGTACGTGCTCGTCGTAAGCTCTACGGATAGGATCCATTATCAGTTCACCTGCTTTCACCATACCTCCAAAGAAGATGAAAGCCTCTGGTGAACAGAATGCAGCAAAATCAGCGCATGCCTCTCCAAGCATTTTTCCCGTAAACTCATATATTTCTTTGGCTAACTCATCGCCTTTACCTGCAGCAATAGAGACATCGAGCGAGGTAATATCCTCAGGATTAATGTCACGAAGCAAGGATGGACGCTGCGTCTTTGCCAAGAGTTCACGTGCAGTCCTGGCTACACCTGTTGCTGAGCAATAAGCCTCCAAACAGCCAGTACGACCACAACCACATGAGCGACCTTCTTCACCACGTACCATTGTGATATGTCCCAACTCTCCTGCAAAGCCATCGCTACCATAGATTAGCTGACCATTAAGTACGATACCAGAGCCGACACCCGTACCAAGGGTAATAACGATAAAGTTCTTCATGCCGCGAGCAACACCATAGACCATCTCACCGATAGCCGCAGCATTAGCATCGTTAGTGACTGCCACGGGTATGCCGTTCAACTTCTCACTGAACATATTACCTAGTGGTACGATACAATCATGTGCCCACTTGATGTTAGGAGCTATCTCAATAGTGCCCTTATAGTAGTTACCATTAGGTGCGCCAATACCCATCGCTTTGATTTTCTCAATGCCACCGACCTGTTCAATGATAGGTTGCAGGGCATTGACTGAGGCTTCGATAAATGCCTCAGCGGTTTCATATTGCTGAGTTTTAATGGCTGTTGTAGCTTTGATATCGCCACGTTGGTCGACAATTCCGAATACCGCATTTGTGCCACCTAAGTCTAATCCAATGACATAGGGCTTAATTCCTTGTTGCTCGTTCATAGTAGTATTTATATTGACGTTTATTGATTATTGCTTAAAAACATGTTGCAAAGATAGTCATTTCTTCACGAAACTCGCCCTGTTTAACTCCCTTTAACGTAATATAATGACATATATCAATAATAAATTGTACCTTTGCACTCAGATATGCCATTTCCTCTACATATTAACATTGTAGACCTGGTGTTCAAGGGCATGCTAATAGGTATGGTAGCCTCAGCACCGATGGGTCCCGTAGGCATCCTTTGTGTACAGCGAACACTGAACAAAGGACGCTGGTTTGGCTTTGTCACAGGTATCGGAGCAGCCATCAGCGACATCATCTATGCAGGTATAACGGGATTCGGCATGGCCTTTGTTATGGACTTTGTCAATAACGAACAAAACAAGTTCTATTTGCAGATTATCGGTTCAGTTTTGTTGTTGGGATTCGGACTTTACACTTACCGCAGTGATCCCACAAAGAATATGCGCCAATCAGGCATGCAGCGAGGAACATTTTGGTATAATACATGGACTGCCTTTTTAGTGACATTCTCCAATCCTCTCATCATCTTCCTTTTCATGGCCCTATTTGCCCAGTTTGCCTTTGTCATTCCTGACCATCCGTTCGAAATGATTATCGGTTTCGCAAGTATCGTGGGCGGCGCGTTGTTGTGGTGGTATGGTTTATCGTGGCTGGTTGACAAGGTACGTACCATCTTTGACGCTCAAGGCATTCGCATCATCAATCGTGTTATTGGTGCTGTAGTTACCATCTTTTCTGTCGTGTCACTGTTTGGCACCGTGACCAACTTGTTCAGATTCTTTTGATGAGTTGATAGTAAATTATCAAATAGTATAATTTCAAATAGTAAAATAACACCGTGTTTATAGCTAACGAATTACGCAAGACAAATATTGCAGAATATCTGCTATATATGTGGCAGGTAGAGGACACCATCCGTGCCTTTGATTGTTCCATAAGCCGCATACGCAGGGAGTATATTGACCGTTTCGACTACAATGACGACCAGAAAGAAGACGAGGCCGACTGGTTTGGTAACCTCATCCGTATGATGAATCAAGAGGGGTGTCGTCAGCAGGGACATCTCCAGATTAACAAGGTAACAATGCAGACACTCTCAGAGTTACATGCCCAGCTATTGTCATCGCCTAAATTTCCATTCTATAATGCTGCCTACTATAAGGTGCTGCCATTCATCGTCGAATTGCGTAACCATGGTGCAAACAAGGATGAGAATGAGATAGAAACATGCTTCAACGCCCTCTACGGCACGATGTTACTCCGTTTGCAGAAAAAAGAGATTACTGACAAGACTCAAGCTGCAGTAAAGGAAATAACCACTTTCATCGGCATGCTCTCTGACTATTACAAGAAAGACAAAGAAGAAGGATTGAAGTTCGAATAAATGAATATATTGATTACTGGCTGTAACGGCCAATTAGGAAACGAGATGCAGCTGCTGGAGAAAGAGAATCCCCAGCACACCTATTATAATACAGATGTCGCTGAACTGGATATAACCAACCAGATGGCTATAGAACAGTTCGTGGCAGACCACCAGATTGATGGTATCGTTAACTGCGCTGCCTATACTGCCGTCGATAAGGCCGAGGATAACGAGGGACTATGTACAAAGTTGAATGCAGAAGCTCCTGCCTATCTAGCTCACGCCATTGGCAAACGCGGTGGATGGATGATACAGATTAGCACAGACTATGTGTTTGACGGTACCAACCACACCCCCTATACCGAGGAGGAAGATACATGTCCGAATAGTGTCTATGGCAAAACCAAGCTTGTTGGTGAACTGAACGTGCAGAAGTTGTGCGAGCATTCGATGATTATCCGTACGGCATGGCTCTACAGCACCTTTGGTAACAACTTCGTAAAGACGATGATACGTCTAGGCAATGAGAAACCGGAATTGGGAGTCATCTTCGACCAAATAGGCACACCGACCTATGCTCGCGACTTAGCACAAGTCATCATGACGGCGATTAACAAAGGTATAGTACCTGGCATCTATCACTTTTCTAACGAAGGTGTCATCTCTTGGTACGACTTCACAAAAGCCATCCATCGTATTGCCGGCATTACAACCTGCCATGTTCGCCCGTTGCACACCTCAGAATACCCCACTCCTGCAGCTCGTCCGCACTATAGCGTGCTTGATAAGACCAAGATCAAGCAGACCTATGGTATTGAGGTTCCCTATTGGGAAGAGTCGCTACGCGAGTGTATTGCAAAGCTATGAGGACTGCAGTTGTTGGCGGTGGCGCAGCAGGATTCTTTCTGGCTGTCAACCTGAAAGAGATGATGCCTAATATGGAGGTGACTATCTTTGAGCGTAGTCAACACGTCTTGGCGAAGGTGGAAGTCTCTGGAGGTGGTCGCTGCAACTGTACCAACAGCTTTGAGGAGGTGAGTGACCTGTCACAGGTTTATCCGCGTGGTCACCGACTGCTGAAGCGACTGTTCAACAACTTCGACTATCGAGACGCATTTCGCTGGTTTGAAGGCCATGGTGTGCCTTTGGTGACTCAGGACGACCAGTGTGTATTTCCCAAGGCTCAAGACTCTCATGCTATCATTGATTGTTTTCTATCGTTGGCCCGCCGCTATCATATTGACATACGGAAAGGCCGCAAAGTTCAGTCGTTAGAAGATGTCAAAGGCTATGACTATGCGATAGTAACAACAGGTGGTTCACCTAAAGGAGAAGGGTTGCGCTGGTTGGCTGAGTTGGGTCACGAAATTGAGGCACCAGTACCTTCCCTGTTTTCTTTCACAATTGACGATAAGCGTCTACAGGCGCTGATGGGTGTGGTGACAAACGCAGAAGTGTTGATTCCTGGTACTAAACTACGCGCTAATGGTCCACTATTGATTACCCATTGGGGGGTGAGTGGTCCTGCCATATTGAAACTGTCTAGTCATGCTGCCCGCTATCTGGCAGAAAAGAACTATCAGACGCCATTGGCTGTCCGTTGGCTGTCATTGACAGACCAAGAGATAACAACACTATTGTATGAGCAGGTAGCTATACAGCCGAAGAAGCTGTTAACAACCTACAATCCCTTTGGCCTTCAGCAGCGTCTGTGGGCATATTTGGTGGAGAAAGCCTTAGATACACACCATCAGGTACGGTGGGCGGAGATGAACAAGAAGGACGTCAACCGTTTGGTCAACGTCCTTCTGAATGACACTTATCAGATAGCCGGTCGTGCACCTTTTAAGGATGAGTTTGTCACCTGCGGTGGCATCTCGCTGAAGAGTGTAAATCCTTCTACATTAGAGAGCAAACATGTTCCTCATCTTTATTTTGCCGGCGAGGTACTAGACATAGATGGCATTACGGGTGGTTTCAATTTCCAGGCAGCATGGACCACAGCCTATACGGTGGCATGTGCTATAGCTGATAACCGTTAATCGTTAGCCACCTTGTTCTGCTTCAGGTCTTCCACGAACTGGCTGATCTTCTGCAACTCTCGTGGAATACGGATATTTTGTGGGCAATGAGGTTCACACTGGCCACACTGGATACAGTGGTCGGCCTGGCGTACACGTGGCACAGCACGGTCAAGTCCAATGAGGTAGTTACGGCGTAGTTTGTAGTACTCGTCATCCATCTTCAGGCGTGGCAGCGTGCCGTCATTCTTACATTTGTTATAATGTACGAAGATGGCTGGGATGTCGATACCGTAAGGACATGGCATGCAGTATTTGCAGTCGTTGCAAGGGATGTTTTCCAGCCCAACGATACGTTCAGCCACTTCCTTGTCCAAAAAGCGCTGCTCTTTTTCTGTCAGTGGCACCAGCGGACAATATGACAGCAGGTTGTCCTTCAGGTGTTCCATATAGGTCATGCCACTGAGAACGGTAAGCACTCCCTCTGGTGTTCCTGCATAGCGGAATGCCCATGACGCAACGCTGCGCTCAGGTGCTTTCTTCTTCAGGTCAGTTGCCAGATACTGGGGCAGATTGGCCAGACGGCCACCCAACAGAGGTTCCATGATGACGGCAGGAATACCCTTCTTCTGCAGTTCTTCATACAGGTAGCTGGCATCCACATTGCGCTCGTTAATCTCGTTGGCATAGTCCCAATCCAGATAGTTCAGCTCTATCTGCACAAAGTCCCAGCGGTATTTGTCGTGCATGGCCAGCACCTCGTCGAAGACCTTCTTATAGCCATGGAACGAGAATCCGAGGTTGCGGATGCGACCAGCCTCACGCTCCTTCATCAGGTAGTCCATCATACCATTATCTACATAGCGACGGTTAAACTCATCCATACCACCACCAATGGCATGCAGCAAGTAGTAGTCGATGTAGTCTACCTGCAACTGCTTTAACGAATTTTGGTACATGCCGATGCTGGCTTCACGACTCTGGGTGGAGGGGTGGAAGTTGGATAACTTGGTAGCTACGAAATATTCTGAACGTTTGTGGCGACTCAGCGCAATACCCGTGCATGCCTCCGACTTTCCCTGGCAGTAGACGGGAGACGTGTCGAAGTAGTTCACACCGTGATCGATGGCATAGTCTATCTGCTTGTTGATCATATCCTGATCATAGTCGTCCTTGTTTTCCGTCTTTGACGGCAGACGCATCATGCCATAGCCAAGCAGCGAAACTTTCTCTTTGCTCTTTGGATTCTCGCGGTAGGTCATCTTTCCCGTTGGCGGTTCCACCTGCTTCTTATACTCCTCAACAGCTTTTGAGTCACTCTTTGACTTACAACCTGTCATCACGGCAGCAGCACCGACAGCACCACCACCCAGTATCTTTAAGAAATTTCTTCTTGATATATCTTTCTTCATACTTCTTACTTCTTACATCATACATCAAACATCATACCTCTTTATGCACTTCATGGCCTTCTACATAGATGGCCGAATATGGACGTGCCGGACACAGGTTCTCACAGGCGCCACAGCCTATGCAACGGTTCTCATTGACGGCAGGTACGTAGGGCGAAGCCTCATCATTAGGGTCGCTGGGCACCATCTCGATGGCCCCAACAGGACAATGACGGGCACAATTGCCGCATTCTACCCCATCAGTCAGTGGAATACAGTTCTTCTTAATCCATACGGCATGTCCTATCTGGGTGGATGCCTTGTCTTCGTGCTTCAGCGGCAGAATGGCTCCTGCCGGACATACCTCTGAACAGCGGTTGCACTCCGGACGGCAGTAGCCACGCTCATACGACATGGTGGGCTGCATTAGGTGCCATAAGTCAGAACTGGGGCGTAACACCTCGTTGGGACACTCAGAGACGCACAACTGACAACCGGTACAGCGTTGCTCAAAGTTTTGCTTCGAACGAGCGCCTGGTGGCATGATGGGCGTTTGGCGTTCAGGGGCAACCTTGTTCTCTATCTCTGCCAATCCGCCATCCATGATCTTGTCCTTCTGCTGTGCCATAGCGGCTGTAGCCAACAAGGCAGAAGAGAGCAAGAAGGTGCGTTTGCTGGAGTCAACAGTAGCATCACTAGTTGTACTAGACCCTATAGAATACTTCAGTGCCCCAAACTTACAACTCTCGATGCAGTCGCCGCAGACCACACAACGCAGTGGGTCAACGGTGTGCGTCTTAAAGTCGATACAGGCGGCTTTGCAGTTCTTTGTACACAGTGAGCAGTTCTTGCATCTGTCCACATCGAAGCGTATCTTCAGCCACGAGAACTTGGCGAAGACGCTCAGTAAGGTGCCTACAGGACAGATGGTGTTGCAGTAGGTGCGACCATTGCGCCAGGCGAGCACAGCTAGGATGCCCAGCGTGACGATGCTGATGATGAGACTTGGCAAAGCACGCATCCACACATTTGTGTGGTAGAACGCATAGCTGTCGTAATGCTCGGCAATGGCTGCCAGCACGTTGTTGCCTGCCATATAGACAGGCTGCAGCAGATTGGTACAAATGCGTCCGAAGGCAGAATAAGGCGCTAATAGTTGCACTATCGTACCACCACCCAACACAATCGCTGCTAACATTAATCCAAAGAAGACGATGCGTAGGACGTGCTTCTGTTTGGAGTACGTGTAACGGTTCTTCTTAGACTTTTTGCCTAACCATCCGAAGACATCCTGCATGATGCCCAACGGACAAATGACTGAACAGTAGATGCGTCCGAAGACAAGTGTTAACACAATGAGTGCTGCAATGACTACCACATTCAATGCCAGCACAGCTTCCAAGAGTTGCGCTTTTGCCATCCAAGCAAGCCAGTGGTGAGCGGTCCCCGTGAAGTCAAGGAACAGCCACGTGATGCCTATGAACATCACAGTAGCCAGAGTAATCCTAATCTTTCTTAGCATAAAGTATCTATTTAGTTTCGTTTAGTTATTCTTACAATTTGTATACTTAGCTCATAGAGCAGGTAGATAGGCAGCGCTACAACGAAGAGTGTAAACACATCTGTCGTTGGGGTAATGATAGCTGATACAATGAGGATGGCTACTACAGCATGGCGGCGGAATTGTGCCATCATCTGACTATTGATGAGTCCCATACGTCCCATCAGTCCGCAGACTACTGGCAACTCAAAGACCACACCCATCACCAAACTCATGCCTAACAGTGTGTCGATATACGACTGCAGGGTCAGCATGTTGGCCACGTCGGGCGACACCTGATAGGTGCCTAAGAACCTGACAGTCAGCGGAAACACGACGAAGTAGTTCACCAGTGTGCCCATGAGGAACATTACATAGGCTGCTCCCACTATCCAGACAGCATAGCGCCGCTCATTATGGTAGAGTCCAGGCGACACGAAGCGGAACAGCTCATATAATATATATGGAGAAGCCAACAAGACGCCGGTATATATCGCTGTCCGCATGTGAATCATAAACTGTTCCGTCAGTCCGGTATTCATCAGACTAATCTGGAAGGCTTTGACACCTAACAGTTGGTAGGTCACGAACTCGCTACTACGTGGAGCCAGAACCACGCTGAACAGTAGGTCCTTCAGACAAAATGCAGCTACTCCAAGCACCATCACGGCCACAGCCATGCGTATCACTGATGAGCGCAATACATCCAGGTGATCCCAGAAGGTCATATCACTCTTCACTTTTCACGTCTTTCTCGTCGTCAATGCTCGTCTCTTTCATTCCATCCTTGAAACTCTTCACACCCTTGCCAAGTCCTTTCATCAGCTCCGGAATTTTCTTGCCGCCAAACAGCAAGAGTACAATGAGGGCGATAACGAGAATCTCCTGCATTCCTAATCCAAACATATTTTTATTGTTCTTTTTGGTTATATTCTTTGCAAAATTAAGAAATAATTATGAAATATGGGCAAAGAATTGTGAATTAATTTGTATCTTTGCGGCAGAATAACAACATTTAACTATGGAATACGAATTTATTCTACGAATTTTCTGCGCAGCCATCCTCGGCGGACTGATAGGCCTTGAACGCGAATATCGCGCAAAGGAGGCAGGTTTCCGCACCCATTTTTTGGTAGCACTGGGGTCGGCATTGTTTATGATTGTCTCAGCATACGGCTTCAGCGACGCCATGAACAACGAGCTGCAGCGCTGGGACGTTAGTCGTGTAGCCGCCCAGGTTGTTAGCGGAATCGGTTTTATTGGCGCTGGAACCATCATCTTTCGTAAGTCAGAGAATGTTGTCGTAGGCTTGACCACAGCAGCCGGTGTCTGGGTAACTGCTGCTATTGGATTGGCATGTGGCGGCGGCATGTACATTCTCTCCATTGCCAGCACACTGATGGTACTTATCGGACTGGAAGCATTCAACTTCATCCTGCACAAGTTTGATAGGCATCGTAAGGCATAAGCCCTTTAGAAAGCCTCCTAAACATGACAATTTAATAATATAATTATATAATATAAACTTATAATATACAGCTATAATATTAGAATATAATATACAGCTATAATAGCAATATATAATATAAATCTACAATAGAGATATATAATCCTATAATATAAAAATGAACAAGTTTATCCTATTTTCAAACATCAAAGGAGGAGTCGGCAAAACCACGCTTTGCGCTCATTTTGCGGAGTACTTGGTTGAACACGAATTCCCAGTTGCCGCTGTAGACGCAGATCTACAGGCTTCACTCTCCAGACACCGTGAGCGAGACGTTAAGGAAGACCCTCAGAGGCCACTTCCTTGGGAGATCATAAAGCTCAACACTTTTGACGGCAAAAAGGTAAAAGCAGTAGTAGAAAAGCTTAAGCAGATAGATGGTATTATCGTAGTGGATTGCCCAGGTAATCTGAATGACAACAACCTTAGTATTTTGTTCGAAGCAGCAGACATCATTGTCGTACCGATGGCTTTCGATGTTGACACCATTGATGCTACAGGCATCTTTGTCAACGTTGTTAAAAAACGCAGTCAGGCCAAGTTGCTCTTTCTGCCAAATCGCATCAATGTATCTGAAGGTAGAGCCAAGGATTTGGAGATGCGCGATAAAACCATCAAGGAACTGAATAAGATTGGGAAAGTGATGCCCAGAATCAAACAAAGCGTCATCATCAAGCGCTATACCACCATATATCCACTTGACATGTACCAATACATGGCTCTTGAAGAGCCATTTGAGGCCATTATCAAAGAAATGAAAAAGAAGAAATAATCATATTATCATCATGGCAAACGACAAGAAGAAACAAAACAACCCCTTAATGTCCAAGGGAACAGGAAAGAGTCTGGCAGAAATGGTTGCCGAAGTAACAAACGATAGCCCAGAAGTTGAAGTTTCACAAAAAGCGAAATCAGTTAATGGTTTCAAAGTTTTCAAAGAAAACCTGGAAATATACACAGGCGTAAAAGGACAGGGGCTTGCCATTTGGGTACCCTCGGAAGTAAAGAAGCAGGTGGAGTTACTTTGCGCAAAAGCCAAGACGAACATCCCTATCCGTTCCATGGCAGCAGCTATGATCATGGCCTTCATTGAGGAACATCGCAGAGAACTCAACAACCTATAACAGGACACAACCGTCAAAAGACAGAAAAAGAAAGATACTTACATCTTATAGTTCAGTGCCGCACCTATAGCAGTACAGAATTCGGCATACTTGGGAATATGGAAATGTACATTGTACAATTTCTCCAACATGGGATAGATATCCTTACACTGGGGTAACAGCGTCAGGTTTCCTATAAGCACGAAGTCACGGATGCCGGAGTTGAGAGCCGATAGGATGGCAGCCGAGCCAATGGTCTGCAAAACCATAGTGACAATACCTAAGGCAAGATCTTCCTTAGGAGCATCGTACTGCGCTTTAGAGAACAGCGAGGCAGTAGCATCCATAGGTAGTCCTGGCAAAGGACGTGTAGAGATGTCACCAATAAGCAAGTTGATATGACTGATATCACCCTGCAGTGCCAGACTCTGTATCTGTTGAGGGTCACGAGTATTCAGCATAACACGACTTAATCCCTGCAATGTACCGCCACCGATGCCGATACCACCGATGTGTTTTATATCGTCACCATTACACTGTACGAAACTCGTACCCGTTCCCATCGAGACAACAATCGCTTTACTGAGACCCGACTCAAAACGAGCGCCCAAACCGTCTGCAACAAACTCATCTACCTTCTGCGTGGGAATTCCATAGATAGGTTCGTTGACATAGCTTGCCCCAACTCCCGTCACCATAACCTGCTCTACATCACCCAACTGAATTTTGTTGTCATGCAGATACTTGCCAAAAGCGCCATAAAGAGACGTCACCTGGTCAGCAGCGGTGATGCGAATCGGTGATATTATACGACCATCACGTAGTCCGACAATCTTTGTGGTGGAAATACCCACATCTATTCCTATTACCATTCCCATAATAATCAGTCTTTTGAATTTCGTAGCAAAGGTAACAACAATTTAGCTATTCTCCAAAGAAAATCAGCTGTATTTCTAATCAAATACAGCTGTTATGTTTTTTGCTTACACCACATTGACAGGATTACCATCTAAGAAAGCGCGGACATTACCAATGGCAACTTGCAGTAATCGAACACGAGCCTCAAACGAAGCCCATGCTATATGCGGAGTAATATAAGCATGCTGCTGACTAAGCAATGGATTGTCTGCCTTAGGAGGTTCCTCAGTCAGCACGTCGGTACAAAAAGCAGCAAGACGCCCATCTGCGAGTGCATCGGAAACTGCATCATCATCCACCAAAGGACCACGTCCCGTGTTGATAAGAATAGCGGTAGGCCTCATCTGTTGTAAGCTATCAGCATTAATAAGATGTCGTGTACTTTCTGTTAATGGACAATGTAAGGAAAGAACATCTGATGTAGACAGAAGTTCATCTAAAGAAACCTTTTTAATACCAGCTGGCAGCGCATCCTTACTTGTCAATGCCTTCACCTTCATGCCAAAGGCGAGAGCAATATGAGCAACGCGTTGTCCAATATTGCCCAGTCCGACAATACCGAAAGTTTTACCTGCCAACTCCATATGAGGGAAATCCCAATAGCAGAAATCTGGATTCGAAGTCCACCGTCCAGTACGATTCTGAACAGCGTAATGTTCTATACGGTTAGTCACTGTCAACAAATGGGCAAACACCATCTGTGCGACGCTCTCCGTACTATAGGCTGGCACATTCGTTACAACGATGGCACGCTCATGAGCAGCCTTAACGTCAACAACATTATAACCTGTTGCCAGAACACCAATATACTTTAACTTAGGCAGTTGGGAAATAATCTCTTTACTAAGAACCACCTTATTAGTTAATACTATCTCAGCATCGGATGCTCTAGCTATGATTTCTGCGGGCTTTGTGCGGTCATAGACAGTAACATTGCCCAATGCCTCCAATTCCTTCCACGATAAATCGCCAGGATTTGCTGAATAGCCATCGAGTACTACTATATTAGTCATTGTTTAGTCGATTGTGTATTTTTTCACGTAGAAACAGGTGCTCAACGGATCACTTTGAGCACCTGTTCTAATACTTGCTGAGCAATAGCCTTCATACCCTCAATATTAGGATGACCAGCTTGCTTCTTGATATTTTTCAACTGAATGATTGGTACATTATAGTGTTTGCAGATAACCTGCGTAGACTCAACAAACGAAGGCTTCAGTTCAGTATTCTGTATAAAGAAGAGACGAACATTTGGATAACGCTTCTGTGCATCACTGAGCAACTTAGCTAAAGCTGGACGGTAAGTATAAAGGTCCGCACGTTTCCAGTCAGAATACTGATACTCGCCCAGCTTAGCACCACACCAGCTGTCATTGGTATTTCCGAAAATCAGAATGATATCAGGGGAACCCAATCGAGGCAGACGGGTAATGAAAGAACGTGGCGAATAATCATCATCGTTATAACCTGTATAACAAATTGTTGAGCCGCTATAAGAATCATTCTTTTCCAGAATGAAGCCACCATCGTGAACAACCTGCCACCACCAAGTCTGGCGGACATCAGAGACATCGGTAAGGTCGGCACGCAAGGGTTCAAAATACCAAGGTTCGTTACCTTCAGGAATATAATACTGATAGGTTGAGTAAGAGTCACCAAGAATGGAAACACGCAAACGCTGCTGACCATACGCAGTGATGGTCAGCAGCATAACTAGTGATAATAATGTATGTCTCATAAGACTATTACTTCTTCTCTTCTATTGTTGGAGCATCAACCTTAGGAGTTTCTTCCTTGGGAGTCTCTGCTTTAGCAGCTACAGTCTTGGGAGCAGCCTTCTTTGCGGATGTCTTTTTGACAGGGACTTTCTTGGCAGGAACTTTCTTAGGTGCAGCAGCCTTCTTGGGTTTCTCTTCCTCGAGGGCAGTAGGATCCAACTTCTCTAGACGGGCCTTCAAACGAGTAATCTCCTTATCCTTCATCTCTATCTCATCACCTTGATTACGGATGGTAGTGAGCAGTGCATTTAGTTCATCGTTCTCAATCTCCTGAGGATAGAGGGCGTTCACTCTGTTGATGAAGTCACCGAGAATATTCATATAGTTAGTAAAGGCGTCAAATGGTCCGCTATAGATGCCACGGTCCAAACCCACATTAGAGGGCTTAGTAGTCATAAAGCGGAAGTTATTAGAAGCTTGCAGATAGTCCCAGTCCTGATTGATACGCGGGTCGTCAGCAATGCGCAGACGGTCAGCAACACTATAGAGTTTATTGAAAGCCTCACGCTGCATAGCGTTACCCAGCCAACAGCTGACGTCACGCTCCTCGTCAACCCATGACAGGGTGTCGGGCACGTTGAGTTCACCAACACTCTTCGTCTTCATACATATCTCGGTAGGCGTAGAGAATGTAATACCCTTCTCCTTGGCACATGCGGGCAATGCCTTCAGGAAGTCAAGGATGTTTGAACTGAGTGGCTGAGCGATACCCAAAGCACTAAGCTCCATAAAGATATTGATAATCTGTTCCTCTTCGGGGAAACGTGCAATACGATCGATATAGGTGTCGGCAAACAATGGATAGCCATCCCAATCGGGATTATTAAATCGTAACGAGATGTCATCAGACAACTCCACATCGCGGAGCAACAGCTTCAGGTTCGGAGCGATGCTACAGTTATAAACATAGTGTGGCGACTTCCAGCCCAGCACATGCTTGGCACCTTCGGTCAGCATACCCTTGAAGCCCATAGCGGCAATCTGTCCACCAATATCATCAGAGTAGATGAGCGATGAGTTACGGGCTACAGTAGGTTTCTTGCCAAAGAGTTCCTCAATCTTGGCAGACTGTTTCTTCACATCAAGGGCAAAGGTCTCCTCGTTGGCCAGTGATGACAGACCATGAGAGTAAGGCTCTGCCAGGAACTCTACGCAACCAGTCTGGTTCAGTTCCTGCAACTTGGCAATGACCTGGGGAGCGTGGAACTCCAACTGTTCGATACCAGTACCACTCAGTGAGAAGGCCACCTTGAAGTACTGACCATGTTCCTTAATCATATCACCAATAGCTGTCAGTGCCGGCATGTAGCTGCGGTTAGCAATATCGGTGATGCTGCGCTCGTTCTCGTAGTCGTCATAGTAGTAATGATCAGTACCGATATCGAAGAAACGATAGCGCTTCAGATGGATAATCTGATGTATCTCGAAATATAAACAAATTGTTTTCATAATTATCAATTTTCAATTATCAATTATCAATTTAATTACTGCTCCCAGCCAAGGGTGCGTTTATAGAGCGTAGCAATCCATGCACCGACTTTCTCCCACGTTATCTGGTCAACCTCATTCTTTCCTTCCTCTTTGAGATACTGGAAGAGCGAGTCGTTAGCACAGATACTGTATATTGCGTCGGCCAATGCGTGGATGTCCCAATAGTCAACCTTGATACAGTTCGTCAGAATCTCTGCACAGCCAGACTGCTTGGAAATGTTAGACGGTGTACCACACTGCATGGCCTCCAACGGCGAGAT
>JAEEGL013483592.1_pt1 | contig 18135 bp, 14 predicted proteins | sample 9134231 | NCBI WGS metagenome assembly JAEEGL01 (sample SAMN16246548, study PRJNA631951) | gut metagenome | biome: gut microbiome; feature: rumen; material: fiber-attached | host: Bos | place: Iran: Karaj | collected 2018-10 | reverse complement strand
GTTAAACGCTCCGCGAGGATGCGCACGGATTCGGACAGGAATTTGTCTGCTGAAGCAGACCCGAATCCGGCGCGCAAGACTCGCGAGCGAGTCTTGACTTAAGTATCAGATGTGACGCGAAGCGTCGAGGAGATCTTGAACCAGGGTCCGAAGGACCCTGTGCGCATAAAAAAAGCAGGACCGTGTGTCCTGCTTTTTTATGCGGATAGAGGGACTTGAACCCTCACGCCGGAAGCACAAGAACCTAAATCTTGCGTGTCTGCCAATTCCACCATATCCGCCTATACAAAAAACCTAAGGCAGCCACACAGATTATCACCTTGCGTGTCTGCCTACCAGCGAAGCAAGTTCGCTGGTCGTGAAATCCACCATATCCGCATTCCGGATTTTACTCCGGCCTATATGTACTTGCCTTTGTAGGCTCCTTGGAAGCAAAGAAATCCTCGATAGCCTCAAGCAGCTGATCCGGAGGCATAGTTTTGAGCAAATATTTCTCCGGCTTAAGTGACATAACCGAAACCACAGATTCCTTGTCATTTTTAGCAGTAAGGAACATAACCGGTGTGTGTCTGGTGGTCTCCTCGCTGCGGATCATCTCCAGCACCTGGGGACCGTTAGCCACTGGCATCTCATAATCAAGAAGAATGAGATCTACGGGGTTTCTAGCCAAAAGTGTAATGGCATTCATGCCGGAGTTGGCCATATAAACCCTGTATCTGTCAGAAAGCCAGAGCTTGAGAGTACGGAGCATGGTGCCGTCGTCGTCAACTACAAGGATATTGCGCTTGCGGTTAGCTTCCGCAGATTCCATCTCGGAAAGCTCGGTAAGTCTGTCAGCAAGCTGCTTGACATTGAGAGGACGAAGAAAAGTATCTGTCAGTACATCATCCGTAAGGATCTTGCCGGCAGATTCAATCTCCTCGGTATTACCAATAAGAAAAAGTTTGGTCTCGCCGTCGTCCTCGGTAGCTATGTCCTTGAAAAGAACGAGAGCCTTGGACATCTCATCCACATCCTCCTCCAGATAAAAGAGGATAATGCGGGGGAGTTCGTCCTTGGAAAAGGACTGGCCCTTGGGCATAACGGGAGCTTTGTATGTTACATCATAGCCGGCACCAACAAGACTTTTAGTGATGGCATTGACCATGAAGCTTTGCTTACTTGCTATAAGAAGTATTTTGTTATCCATAAAAACCTCGATCAACTAGTGGAGGTGCAACAATGACATTTTACCGAAATCCGATGAAAAAGGCAAGATAATCTTTAGCTTTTGCTTGACCTTTTGGAGGTTTTCGTGTAAAATAATGCGGTATTTTGTGTGAATATGTAAATAACAGGGCATGTCTTACATCAGACCTGCTCTCATTAAAGGAGGATTTTTATGGTCACAGCCGGAGATTTTAAAAACGGTGTAACTATCGAGTTCGAGGGCAATATTTATCAGATCATCGAGTTTCAGCATGTTAAGCCCGGTAAGGGTGCGGCCTTCGTTCGTACCAAGCTTAAGAACATCAAGAACGGAGGCGTTATAGAGAAGTCTTTCCGTCCTACTGAGAAGTTCAATCAGGCTCGTATCGAGCGTAAGGATATGCAGTATCTTTACAGCGATGGAGATCTGTTCAACTTCATGGATGCAGAGACATATGACCAGATCGCTCTTTCAGCTGATCAGATCGGTGACGCTCTTAAGTTCGTTAAGGAAAATGAAACTGTTAAGGTTTGCTCACACAACGGAGAGGTATTCTCAGTAGAGCCCCCGCTCAATGTTACTCTTGAGGTAACAGAGACAGAGCCCGGAGTTAAGGGAGATACAGCTACAGGAGCAACCAAGCCTGCTATCGTAGAGACCGGCGCACAGATCATGGTTCCCCTCTTTGTTAATACAGGGGATATGCTTCTTATCGACACCAGAACAGGAGAGTATCTTAAGAGAGTGTAGTTCCATGGATTATTCAAACAGTACACTTAGAGAGCTTCTTTCAAACAGGGAAGTTTTTGCAATATTTGATGAGGAGTTTCATAAGGGGACATGGCTCGATGTTACGGCACTTCAGGCTTCCGAAAGTCGTATTTCGGACTTGCATGCTGACGGTACTGTACCTGCTGATGTCCTTGATAGGATTGAAGCCAGACTTTCTCAGATATAGGGTATTATCAAAACAGGTAGCTTATGCTACCTGTTTTTCTCAAAAAGGAAAAAACTATGACAGATATTTTGTTAGTTGATGATGATCACATAATGCGAACTCTTTTGGAGAATATCCTCAGGGATCTGTACGAGATACATTCTGTGGGCTCCGGAGAGGAGGCACTTGATTTTCTTCGTGAAAGTGTTCCGGATCTGGTTCTTTTGGATATCAAGATGCCGGGCATGGATGGTTTTGAGACTTTTACTCAGCTTAGACAGATCGAGACCTGCAAGGAAGTTCCGGTTATCTTTTTGACGGGAGACGAGGACAAGAGCATGGAGGTTTCTGCCCTTCGTACCGGAGGCAGTGATTTTATAAGAAAACCTTTTTTGCCGGAGGTGGTAAAGCTTCGTGTTTCCAATATCATCGAACTGCATCGCCTGAGAGATCATCTTGCGGAAGAGGTTGAGATCAAGACTGCAGAGGTTCACGAGTCTGAGAAAAAGATCCGTTCTATGAGTTTGGAGATTGTTCAGACTTTGTCCGGTACTATCGATGCCAAAGACGAGTATACCAATGGTCATTCCCGCCGAGTTGCAAAATACTCTATGGAGATCGCAAAGAGATTCGGATACAGTGAGGAAGAGCAGCAGAATATATACCTGATCGGACTCCTTCATGACATCGGTAAGATCGGTGTTCCGGATGAGATAATCCGTATGCCCAGAAAACTTACGGATGAGGAATTTGCCATCATCAAGAACCATCCGGTCATCGGTGCATCTATTTTGTCAAACATTACGTCAATGCCCAATATTTCTGCCGGCGCTCATTGGCATCATGAGAGATACGACGGCAGAGGATATCCGGATGGCCTTAAGGGGGAGGAGATCCCTGAGGTGGCCCGGATAATCGCCGTTGCAGATGCCTATGATGCCATGACTTCCAACAGAAGTTACAGAAGTTATTTGCCTCAGGAAAAGGTTCGCTCTGAGATTGAAAACGGTAAGGGAAGCCAGTTCGATCCTACTTTTGCGGACATCATGCTTCATATGATAGATGAGGACACGGAGTATTCCATGCAGGAGGAAAACTGATGGATATTTTCGAATATATGTCATATCAGAGGGGAGATAAGGAGTCACCTCTTGCCAGCAGGCTTCGTCCGGAATCACTGGACGAGATCGTGGGTCAGCAGCATATTATTGGCAAAGACAAGATGCTTTACCGGGCTATTGCTGCGGATAAGCTTTCCTCTGTAATCTTTTACGGACCTCCGGGAACCGGAAAGACAACCCTTGCCAAGGTTATAGCGAAAACCACCAAGGCAGAGTTTTCCCAGATCAACGCAACGACCTCCGGAAAAAAAGATATGGAGGATGCTGTAAAAAAGGCCCGTGATACCTATGGCATGTATGGTCGTCGGACTATTCTGTTTATAGATGAAATCCACCGTTTTAATAAGGCACAGCAGGATTTCCTTCTTCCTCATGTTGAGGACGGCACTATAATTCTCATAGGAGCCACCACCGAAAGCCCTTATTTTGAGGTCAACAGCGCTCTTGTTTCCAGATCCATCGTCTTTGAATTGTATCCTCTTTCTGCTGAGGATATCAGATCCCTTTTGCAGAGGGCTATTTCAGATGAAAAAAAGGGCATGGGCGTATACAATGCCTATATTGATGATGATGCACTGGACTTTTTGGCGGATATGGCAGGAGGAGATGCAAGGCGTGCACTTAATGCTCTGGAACTTGCAGTCCTTACCACAAGTCCGGATTCGGACAAAAGGATCCATATAACTCTGGAGGTTGCTTCCGAGTGTATTCAGAGACGGGTTCTCGATTATGATAAAAAGGGTGACAGCCACTACGATATCATCTCAGCATTCATTAAAAGCATGAGAGGTTCAGATCCTGATGCTGCGGTTTACTACCTTGCCAGGATGCTCTATGCAGGTGAGGATATCAAGTTCATCGCCAGGAGGATCATGATCTGCGCTTCAGAGGATGTGGGCAACGCCGATCCCATGGCATTGGTAGTAGCTACCTCTGCTGCACAGGCATGTGAGAGACTGGGACTTCCGGAAAGCAGGATCGTGCTTTCTCAGGCTGCGGTATATGTTGCCTGCGCTCCCAAGAGCAACTCATCCTATCTTGCAATCAATGATGCACTTGCGACTGTAGAAAAGGAAAGCCCGGGCAGAGTGCCCAGGCATCTTATGAATATCCATGCTGATTCCTATGGTGAGGGTCAGGCTCCGGGGTATAAATACGCTCATGATTATCCCGGCCACTTTGTGGAACAGCAGTATCTTCCCGATGAACTTTTGGGAAGAAAGTTCTATAACCCGGGAGAGCTGGGCTATGAGAAAAAGATGGGTGATTACCTTGAAGGGCTGGGGCGTTCACAGGATAACTAAACTCTGGCCTCGATTGGGTTATTTTGCCCTGTTATAGATGGCTTCAACATGTTTTTTGCCGCCACCGATAAATACGAATGCTGCAATAAGGCACATAGTCATGACTATGGAGATGATGGCTCTGTCCGGAAGGATAACCGAAAGTCCTCCGGCCAGTCCTTCTCCTGCCAGCATTCCCACTGTCCAAAGCATATTAAAGGCGCCGTTAAATCGGCCTTTTTTCTCATCCGGCACGTATGATTGCGTGGCGGATATTCTTATGGTATAACTGCTGACTCCTCCGATCCCGTCTATGAAGCAGAGTGCCATCATGGCAGGAATGGGGAGATAAAGGTAGACCGCACCTATGATGTTGATAGTGATATATACTGCCATGGCGACTGTATATCTCTTTTTTTCGGGAATAACGGTCTTGTAGTGGATGCCCCCGCCGATGCTTCGGCCAAGCACCATCATACCGCCAACCAGCATGTAGATAAACTCGCCGTTATTGAAGGCGCCTCGGAACCAGGGAAGTACGAGAACGGAGTTGCTTCCGGTGGTGATAGCTGTAAAAAAGAAGTATATGGCGATCATTAAAAGTCCTTTTTCGGACTTGAGATAGGCAAATCCCTCCCGGGTATCCAGAAGCATCTGCTTGGTATGGCTGATGTTTTCGGCCCGGTTTTCTTTTTGGGTTTCGATATATTTTTCATCAGCTGTTATCTGCATTTCCATAATGGCTGCGAAGATGAAGCTGGCGGTGTCAATGAGAAAAAGAGGTACAACTCCGAAAAAACGGTAGACGATGGCAGAAACCGGGACCATGATATTGGTAAGGGTTTCCAGAACACTGTCGATGGAGTAGGCTTTTTGAAAGTTCCCCTCAGTAATAAGGAGAGGGTAAAAACTCTGATATGCAACGGTATAAATGCTTTGGATACATCCCAGCAAGAAGGTGAAGATGGCAAACAGAGCGTATGAAAAAAGACCCTGATGAAGTATGATCGCTACTAAGAGAAAAAGACCTCCGCTGATGAAATCCAGGGTGTAGATCGTCCTTTTTCTGGAGAAACGATCAAGGAGTGCGCCCGAAAAGATGGGAACAATGATCTGAGGCAGGGTATACATGGCGATATACAGAGCATAAAGCAGTGTAGATCCGGTGTAGTCAAGAACCAACAGGTTCATGGCAAAGGATGAAAGTGAATTGCCCAGCATGGATACGGCCGAGCCTAAAGTTATTATCGTAAAATCTCTTGTCCAAAGCTTGTTTTTTGACATAGTAGTATTCTTTCTTCTGCATGTTTTACGAACAGAATCCATACTACATCAGAGCGTGGGGGATTTCAAGTCCGAACTTTTACTAAGCAGATTTCAAAACTTTTTCTTGCATAATACAAAAAAAGATGATAATATGACTTTGGTTTTGGGTGTTCGCTTTTACGGGCGGATACCCTTTTTGTGTGAATAATCCTTGATCGTATAGGTTTCCTTGCATAAAAAGGGAAGTTGATTTTGTGGGAGAGGACAGATATGATCACCGGAGAAAAATACAGGATAACAGCCATTACCGGCCGTCTTATCAGGCTTGAGTGGTCTGATAGCGGACTTTTTACAGATGAGAAAACGCAGATGGTAGTCTGCAGAGACTTTGATGATCCGGATTACAGGCATTACACGGAAGATACATGGGAAGTTATTGATACCGGAGATCTTCTTCTTAGATATGATGGCAGAGAGTTTTCACCCCAGGGTTTGATGGTAGATGTCAGATCCATGGGGACTACCTGGCATTACAGTGTGGTTTACGGTAATTCAGATAAAAATCTTTTTGGAACGGCCAGGACTCTCGATGAGACGGATGGCTATGTGAGACTTGATAACGGTATTTTTGGTCAGGACGGTTACGCAGTACTGGACGATAGCAGAAGTGCAATTGAAACAGAGGGTGGTTTTGCTTCCAGAAAAGCTGACGGACTTGATATTTACTTCTTTGGTTACGGACAGGATTTTAGAGCCGGACTATCGGATTTCTTTTCTTTATGCGGCAAGACACCGATGATCCCAAGATATGCTCTCGGTAATTGGTGGAGCAGATATTACAGATATTCGGCTGATAGTTACCGGCGGCTGCTTGATGAATTTGACGAGGAGGATATCCCACTGGCGGTGGCTGTTTTGGATATGGACTGGCATGTCACTGAGGTGGATCCGGAGTACGGTACAGGCTGGACCGGATTTTCATGGAACAGGGAACTGTTTCCGGATCCTGATGGTTTTTTGGCTGAACTCAAGGACAGAGGTCTTGCGGTTACGCTAAATCTTCATCCGGCAGACGGGATCAGAGCCTTCGAGGATATGTATCCTGAAGTTGCACGGGACATGGGCGTGGATCCGGCTTCGAAAAAGAGTATTGAATTTGACTTTTCCGATAGAAGATTTAGAGAGACATATTTTGACAAGGTAATGCATCCCTATGAAAAAGCCGGAGTTGATTTCTGGTGGATAGACTGGCAGCAGGGAACAGGATGTGAGGGAGATGTGGACCCTCTATTCCTCCTCAATCACTACCATTTTGAAGATCAAAGGGACAGGGGCAGACGTGCCATGATCTTTTCCAGATACGCCGGGCCCGGAAGTCACAGATATCCGGTCGGTTTTTCCGGTGATACTCATGCCACATGGAAAAGCCTGAACTTTCAGCCGTTCTTCACATCCACTGCTTCCAATATCGGATACGGTCAGTGGAGTCACGATATAGGCGGTCATATGTTGGGAGATCGGGATGACGAGCGTCTTACCCGTTGGGTACAGTTTGGTGTGTTTTCGCCGATAATGCGACTTCATAGTAGTTGCAGTCCCTTTTTCAACAAGGAACCTTGGACGCTGGATAGGCCTTATCGTGATATCATTGGCAGGTATATGAGGCTTCGCCATCGACTGATACCTTATCTGTATTCTATGAATTATCTTGCCCATGTGGAGGGACGGATGCTTTGCGAGCCGATATACTACATATGCCCTCACATCGGCGAAGCATATAAGGTTGAGGGAGAGTATACCTTTGGTACCGAGCTTCTGGTTGGCGCGATCACGGCACCGTCGGATCATGAACTTCGCATGGCTTCTGCCAACATGTATATCCCGGAGGGAAGATATTATGATATCTTTTCGGGAACTATCTATGAGGGCGGACGTAGGATGAATCTGTATCGAGGTATTGATGATATCCCCGTTCTTTTGAAAAGCGGAGGTATTGTTCCTTTGGCAGCAGATGGGTCCCGTGCGACGGAGAATCCGCGCAAACTCTGTATCCTTGCGGGTTATGGCAGTGATGGAAGTTTTACCCTTTATGAGGATGACGGCCTTACTATGGAGTACGAATCCGGACATAAAGTCACCACTACTTTTGAACTTGAGATATCGGCGGATGGAGATGCTATAGTAACTATATATGCGGCGGATGGTGATCTGTCTCTTATCCCGGACAGGAGAGAGTATGAGATCATACTTTATGGAGTTGAGTGTGATAAGAAAAAACTCTCAGCTACATACGGCGATGAGGGATATAAGGTTAACTACGACGATAAAATGAGGACTGTGACGGTGATCCTTCCCGAGGATGCCGTAGATGTGGACAGAAGTGTTCGGATCAGCGGTATTAGGAAGGGGAGCAATCCTGTGGAGAGCAGGATATTTGAAATACTGGACAGAGCGTGGATCAGTACGCTTCAAAAGGAACGCTGTTTTGATGTTTATCATGAAAGTGAAAGTATAGATGAATTCAGACGTGCGCTGGAGGGGACTGAACTTGATGAGACCCTGAAGGGAGCACTGAAGGAGATACTCGGATGAATTTAAAGACAATAGCCAAGATGGCGGGAGTCAGTACCGCTACCGTATCCAATGTCATCAATGGCAATACCTCCAAAGTATCGGAGGAGACCAGCAAAAGAGTCCTGGAAATAATCAAGGAGACGGACTACAAGCCCAATGCTCTTGCAAGGTCTCTGGCTAAAAATGAGAGCCGCCTTATAGGACTGGTAGTGCCTTACGTTGGAGAGCAGGAGGTTTTTCTGGTCAATCCCTATTATTCCATAATGATCGCAGAGTTGGAAAAGTTCGTAAGAAAGCGTGATTACTACCTGATCCTTCGATGTGTGGCGGATTGTGCCAGCATGATACCGCTCCTTTCTTCATGGAATGTGGACGGAGCCTTTTTCCTTGGTGCTATGGAGAATGACGTGGAGGGTATTATAAAGGGACTTGATGCGCCGGTGGTATTTTTGGACACATATGCGCCGGGCAGTAATACAGTAAGAGTCGGAATCGATGATTACAGAGGCGGTTATCTTTCGGCCAGATATCTGGCAGGCAAGGGACACAGGAGGATCGCTTTGGCAATACCCGATCCATCGGTGCCCGGAGTTGTCAACGAACGTTACAGAGGATTCTCGGATGGCTGCCGTGAAAGCGGAGTAGAGTTTTCGGATGAAGATGTGTTTGTCACGGATACAACCTTTGAGATGTCCATTGGTGTGGGACAGGATATAGCTCACGATCCCCGGAACTATACTGCAGTGGCGACCATGTCAGATGTTGTTGCACTTGGTGTTTCTGAGGGGATGCGGCAGTTTGGCATGCATCTTCCGGAGGACATGTCTGTTATCGGATTTGATAATCTGCCACAGGCAGAATATGCAGCTGTCAGGTTAACGACTGTGGCCCAGGATTTTGGAGCCAAGGCACAGATGGCGGGAGAGAGTCTGATGCGAATGATCGAGGGAGAACGGGATCTGGTTTTGGATGAGCACCTTCCCATCAGAGTTATAGAACGCCAGTCGGTATTGGAAATATCATAAAATACAGCTATTAGGGGCTGCGAAAGGATCCTTTCGCAGCTCTCTTTTTTTGCCATGATCTTCGTTACTAGTGCATAAAAAACATATGAGATATTTGTGAAATTGATAGAAGAGGAAAAAAGGTATTGACGAAAAAGGTTAACGTCCGTATAATCTGGTTAAGCGATTAACCCAAAGCCAAAACAAACAATCGCAAAAAATAATAGTGGGTTTGGTTAAATGTCAAACCACAATATAGTTAAACGAATAACTAATATAACTAAGGAGGACAAAATGAACAAGAAGATCGTATCAATGCTTTTGGCCGGAGTACTTGCAGTTGGAAGTCTTACAGCTTGCGGATCAGACAGTAGTTCAACAAGCGGACAGGCAGCACAGGACACTTCAGGTGGACAGGCGACAACGGATGGTGAGGCTCAGGACGTACAGCTCAAGATCTGGGTTCCGGAAGAAGAGGTGGACATCACCGATCAGATGGTAAGGAACTTTGACGCACTCCACGATGAGTTCAATATGAACTGGGAGATAGCGGTTGTCGGTATCGACGAGGCACCTCAGGCACTTGAGACAGACGCAGATACAGCTGCAGACATTTTTTACACACCCAGCGGAGGAGTTGCGGATCTTGCATCCAAGGGATTACTTCTTCCCATTACCAAGGATTTTGACGGGATCCAGTCAGATCTTCCGGAGAGTGCGATAAATGCAGTTACTGTAGATGGACTTACCTACGCAGTTCCTTTTTCTCCCAATACTTTCTTCATGTATTACAACAAGGATCTTTACACTGAAGATGAGATCAAGAGCCTTGATACTATGATGGCAAAGGATCTGGGAAGCGGCATGTATAACTTCAGTACACAGGTTACCAATTCATGGTATCTTGAGATGTTCTTCCTGGGTAATGGATGCACTCTTTTTGGAGAGGACGGCACGGATGCGACAAATTGCACATTCAATAATGCACAGGGCGTAGAGGCAGCAAAATATGTTATTGATCTTGCAACCAGCCCTAAGTATATCGAGGATAAGGACGGAGTAGGTGGAGCCGCTTTCAAAGAGGGCAAGCTTGGCGCAGTAACGTCAGGAGCATGGAGTGCCCCTGAGTTCAGAGAAGCTCTCGGGGACAAGGTTGGCGCAGTAGCTCTTCCCGTTGCAAATATCGGAGGTAAGGACGTACAACTTTCAAATTTCGTAGATTTCAAGACTTTAACAGTAAAATCAAATACTCAGTATCCTTTGGCAGCACAGCAACTCGCTGTATATCTTGCCAGCAGTGAAAGCTGCCTTCTGCGTTACGAGAAGCAGGGTGATGTTCCGGTTCTTTCCAGCCTTGCGGACAGTGACGAGATCAAAAATGATATGGTTGCAAGCGCACTTAATGATCAATCAGGACTTGCTACCAACCAGCCCAGCATCCCTAAGATGGGTGATTACTGGGATCCCATGCAGGCTCTTGGCGAAGGTATCTACAACAAGGATGTGACGGAATCTAACCTTCAGGCACAGCTTGATGCATTGGTAGACAGCATTTTGGGAACTCTTAGCAACTGATAATTTTCTCTCCTTTTTGCGGGGGTGCGCCCTCTTCTTCACGCATCCCCTTTTTCCTAAAAAAGAGGTAGTTTATGGAGAATGAATATAAAAAAAGAAATCTGATCACCATATTTACCAAGGGGGATATCTTTTCCAAACTTTCCTATGTGGTCTGCGGTCTTGCCAATATCAGGCATGGCCAGCGGATCAAAGGCATCCTGTTTTTGGCAGCAGAGGTTTTGTATATCCTCTTTATGGTGATGAGGGGCGGAGGGCTCCTTCGTAATCTTATGACGCTGGGAGATCAGGTTCAGGGAATGAATCTCAATGAGGAACTGGGAATCTATGAGATGACCCCCGGAGACAATTCCATGCTGATCCTGCTTTCGGGTGTTGTTGCGATAGTAATAACGATAGCCTTTATCGGAGTATGGGGCTTTTCAATCTTTTCGGGAGAAAAGGCCAGATATAATGCCACTCGTGGCAAACATGTGAATTCCTTTGTTGAGGATGTCATAAGCCTTGCTTCGGGTAATGTACACTTTTCTTTGCTGGCGATCCCTGTGGTCGGACTTACGATATTTACCGTCACTCCTCTTATTTACATGATCCTCATGGCGTTTACGAACTACGACCAGGATCACCAGCCACCGGGTAATCTCTTTGACTGGGTGGGGCTGAAAAACTTTTTCACCCTCCTGTCTGCGGGAGACAGACTCTCATCCACCTTCTGGCCGGTGCTGGGCTGGACCCTTATCTGGGGTTTCGCGGCAACTTTTACCTGTTATTTCGGTGGAATGATCGTAGCCATGATCATTAATTCCAAAGGGATCAAACTGAAAAAGTTATGGAGAACCCTCTTTGTAGTGGTTATGGCAGTACCCGGGTTTATCTCTCTCAGGGTAGTTGCAACAATGCTTGGTGAGCGAGGCATCATCAATGTACTTCTGCAGCAGTGGGGATTTACCGATCATGCACTGCCCTTCCTTACCAATGTTACTTGGGCAAGGTTCTCGGTAATAGCGGTGAATTTCTGGATAGGTGTTCCGGTTACCATGCTCATGGTCAGCGGAATCCTTATGAATATTCCGGAGGAATTGTATGAGAGTGCAAGATTGGATGGGGCAGGCCCCATAACCATGTTCAGGAAGATCACTTTCCCTTATATGTGGTTTGTGACGACACCCTATCTGATCGCAAATCTCATAAGCAACTTCAACAACTTTAATACCATTTACTTCCTGACGGGAGGAGAGCCTCATACACTGGATTATTTCAAGGGTGCAGGAAAAACAGACCTTCTGGTGACGTGGCTTTACAAGCTGACCAAAGATAGCAATGACTACAATCTGGCAGCTACTATTGGTATCATTATCTTCGTGATATCTGCTGTATTTACGCTGATATCATTTTCAAGATCCGGTGCGATCAAGAATGAGGAGGGATTCCAGTGATGAAAAAAACAGTTTTAGGTCTGAATCTGGACTATTTTATCAGGGCAATGATCTTTTCTCTTATCGCAATGGTTTCGGTATTTTTGCCCTATACCTCAGCAGAGGGACATACATATTCGCTGCTTAATGCGGCTACAACTATTGCCGGTACTACGGAAAAAAGCGGGCTATTCGTAGTTGTCATACTGTCTTTTGTACTTTCTGTAGTGACAGGAGTTGTATCGCTTCTGGCTTTTAAATGGACGAGCGTGGGAATAGTTCGGATCTGGACAATACTCGTGGCAGTTCAGACAGCAGCATATACGATCCTTATGTTTTCCACCAAGATAATAATGGAAACCTCAGGTATCTATTCGGACTTTCTCAACAGTCATCTTGGAATAGGTTATTGGGCAGGGATCATATCCTCGTTTATAGCTCTTGCTTTTTGCATGAAGATGGCGGGGATCAACAGAGGATATATCATCCTCGTTATTATGGGAGTAATATGGGTTTTTCCCATACTCTGGATATTGCTTACGGCACTCAGGGCTGAGCAGGGATACTACGTGGGTTACTTTTTCCCTCACAAGCTCACTCTGAAAAACTTCACCGACCTTTTTTCAAAGCAGAGCGTTCTGCCTTTTGGAAAATGGTGGGTCAACACCATGGTTGTGGCACTGTTCAGCTGTGTCATCAATACTATGATCATACTGGGCACGTCCTTCACTTTGAGCAGGACCCGATTTTCAGGACGAAAAGCCTTTATGAACATTTTGATGATCATAGGTATGTTCCCGGGCTTCATGTCCCTGATCGCCGTATATAATATCCTTAAAGGGCTGGGTATGAACCAGTCACTTGTAGCACTCATAGTTGTCAGTGCTGCGGGAGCGGCTATGGCATATCATATCAGTAAGGGATTTTTCGATACCATCCCCAAGGCAGTGGATGAGGCGGCCCTTATAGATGGGGCGTCGAGACTTCAGATATTTTTCAGGATCATCCTTCCACTGTCTAAGTCAATTATAGTTTATACTGTACTGGGTAATTTCCTGGCTGCATGGTCGGATTATATATTCCCGAGCATGCTTTTCGGAGACAAGCAAAGCTCATATACGGTGGCTGTAGGACTTTACTGGCTTACGGACTTCAGACGTATAGACACTTACTACACTCAGTTTGCTGCGGGGGCTGTGGTAGTTGCGATCCCGATCGTGGTGCTTTTTGTATGGCTTCAAAGGTTCTATGTAGAAGGACTTTCGGGTGCTGTAAAGGGATGATAGAGCGATTTTGGCAGGTCCGGATTAGGACCTGCTTTTTTGCTTGATTAATAAAAGGAAATGTAGCATAATGGTGCGTATCTTTTATTTGGCGGACATATCGGAAAGGCAGTAGCATTATGAAAAAGAATCTTAGGAAAATGGCTTCATATTATAAGCCTTATATGGGAACTTTTCTTCTTGATCTGTTCTTTGCTTTTCTGGCATCCATCATAAGCCTGGTGATCCCCCTTGCGGTTAGGTACATTACATCTAATATCACTTCCATGGAGACGCAGCAGGCGGTTCACAGCGTCCTTGTTATAAGCGGGGTGCTTTTAGTCCTGGTTGGTCTGCAGTTTGGCGCTAATTTTTACGTTACCAATATCGGACATGTCATGGGCGCCAGGATAGAACGGGATATGAGGTCAGACATCTTTGATCATTATCAGAAGCTTTCTTTTTCCTTTTATGACGAGCAAAAGGTGGGACAGCTCATGAGCCGTATCACTTCCGATCTTTTTGATATAACCGAACTTTTGCATCACGGCCCGGAAAACCTCGCGATCTCATCCATCAAGATAATCGGAGCATTTATCATCCTCATCAATATCAGCGGATACCTGACCATTGCGGCGTTTGTCCTTGTTCCCATCATGTTCGTCTATGCCTATCATCTCAATAAAAAGATGAGGTCGGCTTTTCGTCAGAACAGAGTCAAGATAGCGGAGATCAATGCTCAGATAGAAGACAATCTCTCGGGTATCAGGGTTGTAAAGTCCTTTGCCAACGAAGACATTGAAAATGAAAAGTTCGGACGGGGCAACGACGGGTTTTTGGCGGCAAAAAAGAACAGCTACTTCTACATGGGATTCTTCCATTCCGGCATGACAGCATTTACCACCCTTATCAATGTGGTGGTCATCATGATCGGCGGTATTCTTCTGGCAAAAGGGATGATAGAGGTTGCAGATTTTGTTGCCTTCCTTCTTTATATCAATGTATTCACGGATCCTATTAGGACTCTTATTGATTTTACCGAGCAGTTCCAGAACGGATACTCTGGATTTGAGCGCTTTATGGAGATGCTTTCGGTTGAACCGGATATTGCGGATTCTCCCAAGGCGGTGCCCCTTAAAAATGTCAGGGGTGATATAGTATTTGATGATGTTTCATTTAAGTACAATGATACGGCCCATCGTGTTCTCCGACATATCGATCTGGATGTAAAGGCAGGATCCTACGTAGCATTGGTTGGTTCTTCCGGTGGCGGTAAGACCACTCTTTGCAGCCTGATCCCCAGATTTTATGAGGTTACAAAGGGTAGCATCCGTATTGATGGAAAAGATATCCGGGATGTCACTCTTAAAAGTCTTCGAAACAATATAGGTATAGTCCAGCAGGATGTGTATCTTTTTGCGGGGACGGTGTACGAAAATATACTTTACGGCAAGCCGGATGCAACCAGAGAAGAAGTGATCGAAGCTGCAAAACTAGCCAATGCTCATGATTTTATAATGGAATTACCGCAGGGGTATGATACGGATATTGGGCAGCGGGGTATCAAGCTTTCGGGCGGTCAGAAGCAGAGGCTTTCCATTGCCAGAGTCTTCCTTAAGAACCCGCCCATACTTATCTTTGATGAGGCAACCAGTGCCCTTGATAACGAAAGTGAAAATATCGTCAAGGAATCGCTGGAAAAACTGGCAGCAGGCAGGACGACTCTTGTTATTGCACACAGGCTTTCGACCATCAAGAATGCCCAGAGGATCCTGGTACTTACCGAAAACGGTATCGAGGAGTCCGGCACCCATGACGAACTCATGGAAAAGGGCGGTATATACGCACAGCTTTATAAGTGGACAAAATAATAGATCGGGTCCGAATTTGGACCCGATCTTTTTATTCTATATCAAACAATCCTTTGCTAAGGTATCTGTCTCCTCTGTCAGGGAAAACAACCACGATATTACCGCTATCGATCTTTTCTGCCAGCTTCAGTGAAGCGGCAAGCGCAGCACCGGAGGAAGATCCGGCCATGACACCTTCCTTTAGTGCCAGAAGCCTTGAGGCTTCGAAGGCTTCGGTATCTGTTACCTTGATCACCTGATCGACGAGGGTGATATCCATGGTGTCGGCTATAAAATCATTGCCGATGCCTTCTATATCGTAGTCTGCGTGCTCGCCTCCGCCTATCACCGAGCCTACGGGATCGGCAAGAACACCGTTTATCTTTTTATCCTTTTCTTTGAGATACTTCATGATGCCGGTAAAGGTTCCGCCGCTTCCGGCGCCGGCAACAAGATAGTCTATCTTACCATCCATTTGGTCGTATATCTCCGGACCTGTGGTCTCATAGTGAGCCAGAGGATTGGCCGGATTACGAAATTGTGCCAGAGAGATGGCTCCGGGAATGTTTTTTATGATCTCCTCGGCCTTTCGTTCAGCGCCGAGCATTCCTTCTTCTCTTGATGTATGTACTATTTCGGCCCCAAGGGCCATCATGATCTTTTGTTTTTCAATGGAAAACTTTTCGGGTACGGTAAAGATTACCCGGTAGCCTTTGTTGAGAGCTGCAATGGCAATGCCTATCCCGGTATTTCCGGCGGTGGCTTCAACTATGGTACCGCCGGGTTTTAATAGACCTTTTTTCTCCGCATCGCGGATCATATACATTCCGATCCTGTCCTTGACACTGCCGGCTGGATTCATAAGTTCCAGCTTGGCATAGATCCCAACTTCCTTTTTTACTCCGAGATGATTGAGCTTAAGTATGGGAGTATTTCCTATCATATCCTGAATACTCATATGAACATCCATTTATACCGCCTCCTTTTTGGATGTCTTGATAGCCTGTTCAAGATCGGCTATTAGATCATCCGCGTCTTCTATGCCTACAGAAAATCTGATAAGTTCATCGACAATGCCGACTTCCTGCCTTATTTCAGCAGGTATAGCGGCGTGGGTCATGGAAGCGGGATGACATACAAGGGACTCCACACCTCCCAGGCTTTCTGCAAGAGTGATCAGTTTAAGGTTTTTGAAAAACTTCCTGTAGTCATAATTGCTGTCCAAAACAAAAGAGATCATGGCGCCGGGACCGTCAGCCTGCTTTTTTTGAACCTCATATCCGGGATCCTCTGGAAGACCGGGGTAGTAGATACGGCTGGCATATCCGCTTTTGGAAAGCCACTGAGCGATCTTTTTTGCATTGTCCACATGACGGTCCATACGAACTCCGAGGGTCTTTATGCCTCTTATCATGAGGAAACTGTCCCAGGGAGCCAAAACGCCGCCAATGGCATTTTGAAGATAGTAGAGCCTGTCTGCCAGTTCTTTGTCGTTTACAACTACAAATCCGGAGATTGTGTCCGAATGACCGCCGAGATACTTGGTGCCGCTATGGATCACTATGTCCGAACCAAGACTTAATGGTCTCTGGAGATAGGGAGTTAAAAAGGTGTTGTCAACTATCAGCAATTTGTTGTGCTTGTGAGCGATCTCTGCTACAGCGGCGATATCGGTGACCGTAAGCAGGGGATTGGCCGGACTTTCCACATAGACAGCTTTCACGTCCTCATCTATAGCTGCCTCTACTTTTTCAAGATCTGATGTATCAACGATCTCATAAGTGATCCCGAAGTTTTTGAATACATTGTCCAGAATTCGGAATGTGCCGCCGTAGATATTATCCGAAACCACAAGTTTGTCGCCTGATTTAAAGAGAGAAAGGACAGTGTTGATGGCAGCCAGCCCGGATGCAAATGCAAGGCCGTATTTTCCATGCTCAAGATCAGCTATCAGTTTTTCCAAGGCGTCACGGGTGGGGTTTCCGGTCCTTGAGTATTCCCATCCTCTTGTCTCGCCAAGTCCGTCCTGTTTGTATGTTGATGTCTGATATACGGGAACGTTGACAGCCCCTGTCGCCTCGTCGCCGTCAGTTCCTCCGTGAATAAGCAGGGAATTTATATTTAAACTCATAACATTGTCCTTTCCAATCTATCTTGTTAACAAACCTGCATCCAGTACAAACTGGCTTCCTGTCAGGTATCTTGCCCTGTCGCTGGCAATATATTTTACAGCTTCAACTATGTCCTCTGTTTCGAGCCAGGGTGTTTTCAAAAGGTTTCCGGCAGAACGCTCAGCGATCTCCGTGGGAGTTGTTCCTTCAAGCTCAGCCAGGCCGTCGTTCATGGGGGTATTGACGCCTGTAGGATGGAGAGAAACAACTCGTATACCGTAGGGGGCAAGCTCTATTGCCTGAGACTTTGTAAGCCCCACGAGTCCGTGCTTTGATGCAGAGTAGTGGCTCATGCGGCCAAAGCCTCGAAGGCCGGCTACGGATGAATTGTAAATGATAACTCCGCTTTTTTTCTCGATCATGTGAGGGATAATATACTTGGAAGTGAGGAAGCCGCCCTTTAAGTTGACCTCGATAAGGGCGTCCCACTGTTCCTCTGTAAGTTCCCAGGAATAACCGTAGGCAGCGATTCCTGCGTTGGAAAAGAG
>JAEEGL011057487.1_pt1 | contig 18135 bp, 15 predicted proteins | sample 9134231 | NCBI WGS metagenome assembly JAEEGL01 (sample SAMN16246548, study PRJNA631951) | gut metagenome | biome: gut microbiome; feature: rumen; material: fiber-attached | host: Bos | place: Iran: Karaj | collected 2018-10 | reverse complement strand
GACCTGCCTTTTTGGCCATGCTAGTGTGGCTCAATGGTAGAGCAGCTCATTCGTAATGAGCAGGTTGGGGGGTCGATTCCCTTCACTAGCTCCAAACAAATAGAGACGTCCCTTGTGGACGTCTCTATTTGTTTATGGCCAATAAGAGGGAATCGAACCCGGCAGGGCATCGGCGCCAGCTCGAATGTCCGGTGAACATTCGAGCCGCCGATGGGTCAAGCGGCCCGAGCGGGGCCGCGCGGACCGCCTGACCGCGAAGCGGGCAGGGCGATTCCCTTCACCAATTCAGTCGTACCTTTCATGCTTTTTCAAGGCAAAAGGTACGTATACCGTACCTTTGATACAAAAAACAATTAAAAGGTACGAGATTTTACCCCTATACATTGCCAATAAGAAATGGTATCGTACCTTTGCCAGTTTTTTTCTTAAAAAGGTACGTCCATTTCAGGAAAATTACCGTACCTATTGAGCATTTTCAAGGCAATAGGTACGACTCGTACTTTTTCCCCCAAAATACCTTCAAAGGTACGAATACTCTAATGGCAAAAACATATTTACTCCTTGTAACTCTTGACTCTTGGCAATATCTCAGTTTCAATGATTCTTCTGATATGTACCATATCAATAGGTTTATCTTCACTTTCCATTATTAATATAAAATTTTTTGGCATGTATATTCCGTTATCATAATATAAATTGAATTTTGCAAATTGAATATTTCGATATTCTGGCTTATCATATAGCCCACATAATTCAATGTATATTTTTTCCCCATCAGGTAGTATGATTGTAAAATCTGGATATACTATAATTTCTTTTGTACCTACTTTGCCATTTGGATATACAAACACTTCTTTTAGTTTTAACGCTTTCTCATATCGCACATTCAGATCGTAACTTATAAGAGTCTCATATAAGTTTAATTCTCCTTTGGTTCGTAACATAAGACCATCAGATGCTTTGATAATTAGTTTATCCCGATGTTTTGGATTTTCGGACTGAATGACTCCTGACAATGGGGAAGTATCACGCAAAAAATCAGCAGCAGCACGATGTGCTTTAGGTAATTTGTTTAAAATCGTTTCATCATCATAGTCACTGATGTTAGCAAGTACGGCTTCAAGAATAGAAATATTTGTTCTAAGTATTTTTACTTTCTCTGCAAGATATCTATGGGTAGTTATTTTTCTCAAAAAACCAGTGTCACTTTTTTTAATATATTGATATTTTGATTTTGTATTGATTTTTCGACAGCGAAAACATCCCTCAGAAAACTTTTAAACATAGTCATCTTCACTCAAAAGGATATCTTCCAGCTTTTTCGCCGTTGTCTTTTCGTATTCGATTTCGTCTTCGATCATTCGTTTAAGCATTTCGTCTTCCTTTCTCAAGATCCAAAAAAACCAAAAGCTCCGACCTGCGCCGGAGCTTTTTGAATATTTATCTGATAGCATTATATCACGGCGGATCGTCCTTTTCAGCCCATTTTGCAAAAAACTTTCGGCCCGGATCTTGCGATGCCTCCGCGCCGCCACGCCCCGTGGCTCCGGCCCGGATCTTGCGCCAACGCTTCGCCCCGCGCACCGGCGCCCCGCACACCCATGTCAACGTTTCGCCCCGCGCACCGGCGCCCACGCCAACTCCGCACCCCCGAACCCGCATCCTTTACCTCTTTATTGCGCTAAACCGCAAAGTGTGCTAAAATGTTTGCAGAAAGTAAACATCTGATGAATATGGAGGTCTGCCATGTTAATGAGAAAGAGAGTATTTATTCTGATCATCGCGGTGATGCTTATCACAGCCATGATGCCCATCTCCGCGGGCATTGCTTTTGCTGCTGATCCGGAACCATTTACCATGCAGGGTGTCCTTAAGGGGGCCAGCGGTACGAAGCTCATCAGCGGGTCCTATGTGTTTTTCGACTTTGATAAAGTTTGCTCCAATACCGGGAATGATGCTCTTATGGAAACTTATCTTGAGGGCAACGAGCCTGATCGCATCTATTTCATGTTCGAAGATAATGATCATGGTATCTATGACTGGACAGCTGCGAAGAATAAGCAGGGTGATTACTTCATACAGGTCACCGATGTTCAGGGCATTTCCGGTGAATTCTTCATTGAGATAGACGGCAAAGTATTCAAGAGCGAGACCTTCACCACTGTAGGATCCAATGCTTCGGTGGATCTCAATGATCTTGTCCTGACTCTTAATACCAAGGCGCCGCTTCCTGGTTTGAAGTATGCTGATGTCAGCATTAATGATAACATCGAGATGCTTAAGGCAGGAGGTTATGAGCAACTGTACTCATCGATGTATTTTTATACTGATGCAGGGGATTACATTGCTGTTTATGAGCGTTGGTATGATTATATGATGCCTTCAAAGTACAGCATTGAGAGTTTTGAAAACGACAATAAATACACTTATGAGGTTTACGTCGATTTCAGCAATGCCGGTGATTTTTACAAAAATCTTTATGATCAGTTCCAGGTCAAAACTCCAAATGTAAACTGGGAATTGAGTTACACTAAATGCAAGAAGGATACTATTGCATTCAAGGGGATCTATACTAACGGCATTGATCAATATGCGTCCAAGAACCATGGAATTATGGAGCTGGACCTGACAGGAGACCCCATTGAGTATGATATGAATGATGAGGCTTCTGAAAATGCTTATGACTGCCTGGACAACACTTTGACATGGCTTGAAGGGCAGATCGGTGCAGATTACAGCAATAAAAATATATACTATTATGATCTTGATAAGGATGGAAGCAACGATATTTACGCTGAGGAAGACGATGAAAAAGACTGTTGTTACATTGGTGACTGCCCCGGAAGAAGTATAGTAGGGGATTTTGAGATCGAACCTTCATCCGAGCTGCTCAAAAGAATGAAAGTCTCACAGGGTAAATCTTTCTATGAGTCTCTGGCCTTCAAATTCCCTCAGGATCCTGTGAATGTTTTCGGTTTAAAGAACAAAACCTATACCGGCAAGAAGCAGACCCAGAAGCTTAAGGTCACTGCCAAGGGAGAAACTCTTAAATACAAACTCTCATACAAGGATCGCATCGATGTGGGCAAGGCGACTTTGATCATCGATCTGACCGGCAAGTATTCCGGGACCTTGTATAAGACCTTCAAGATCCGTCCAAAAGGAACGAAGATCGCAAGCGTCACACCCGCCAGGAAGGCTCTCACGGTCAAATGGAAGAAGCAGTCTGAAAAAATGTCCAAGAAGAGGATAACGGGATATGAGGTCTGGGTCTCCACATCGAAGAAGTTCACCAAGAAGACCACCACCAAGACCACCGTAACCGGCTACAAGAACACGTCCGCCAAGATCAAAAAACTTAAAGCCAAAACGAAATACTATGTAAAGGTCAGGACCTGCATGACTGTGGGTGGAAAGAAATTCTATTCAGAATGGAGCGAGGTCACGACCAAAAAGACTAAATAAACGACAATATGGTACAAGAGCAAAGGCTGATGACAGACTCTGTTCGGCTTGTAAAAAACTGCCTGGCTAATACAGGAGCTGGAAGGTAGCGCGTTGAAGAATAATGAATAGGAGAAAAGAAATGAAGATTCGCAATTCAATGATTATTATTCTGATCATATCATTGATCTTGACCTTCAGTATTTATATTGGTCCTGCGTACGCGGAAGAAGATATTACCGCGCCCCGGTTAATAAGTGTGGAGGTGCTTACGCCTAATGTAAATGCGGGAGATTCCATAAGGGTCAAGATAGAAGTTGAAGAGACTGGGACAGGTATTACAGAAGCCGGAATCGGGTTGGTTCGTTTTGCTGAAAACATAAGAGATTATAGGTATAAGTCGTCCAATGTAGTATACGATTCTCCGCAGTACTCTTCTGAAGATGAATATTTTACGATCATATTTGATATACCTACGGACCAGTCAATTATTGGCGGAGAATGGATGGTGTCAAGAATAACATTGGTAGATGCCAAAGGTAATGATGATCTGATAGGATGGGGAGTTCCGAGCAATTATATAAAAAGCCAGAGATTTGAAACAGTTTATGAATTTGACAGAACCATTCAGGTCAGCGGCGGTCAAAGCGAGGAAGTATTTAAATATCCTGTACTGAATAGTATTAAAATACAGGAAAAGGACTTAACACCTTCAGATAATCTTACTATAGAGCTGAATGTCACTTGTGAACTTGGATTGTCAAGTTTTGACCTGGGGTTCATACATCGTAAAGACAATATGGAATTTTCATACCATGCTGAACCCACCACAACAAAAAAAGGTACCCATGATCATGTAATAAAAGTGCCTCTTCCAAGTAACATACATAATGGAGAATGGGAACTAATAAATCTGTATATAAACGATGGAGCTGATGGTAATGGCGGATATTATACTTATTATACAACAAATGAAGGTGAAGAAGGATGGTTTGTAAATAGTAATAATTATGATGATAAGTTTGAGATGCTGACTTTTAACATCACCGGAGGAGTTACAGATACAGAGAAACCATTAGTTACAGATATTTCCATTCTTATGGATGATAAGGTGGTTCAGAAACCGGGAATGGTACCTTTCAAGGTAGACATCCTTGAAGAAGACAGCGGAGTAACAAGTCTTGTTGTAGAAGCAGTATACTACAAAAAAGTAAATACTGAGGACGATAGCGATGAGATCGAAACTATTATTTACACTTACAATGCTAAGGGGTTTGGTCCGCCTGAAGGTGCGGGATATCCTGAAGCCCAAAGTTTCAGTAAACCTTTGACGACAGGAAGCTACACATTCTATTTCCCCGTGGGATCTAAAGCGGAGAAAGGAGAGTATGATTTTTATGTATGGGAGTTGATAGATGCTGCAGGAAACCTTTCCCAGGAGAATTCATATGAAGGGAAGCGCCTTGTAGATAAATTCAAAATTGAGGATGAGTTCGATTATGATTTTGAAATAGGTATCGATAATCCTGCATTTCTTTCAAAAGTTAAGGGAATGGATGAAGGAGAAGCAGGCAGAATACTTTTGAATAAACGTAAAGATAACATATTAAAAAAGAAGGTACTGGATGCAATATCCGGAAAAGATAAGAAGCTTGTATTCTATCTTGGCGGTTACCAGTGGATCATGGATGGGAAGACCATAAATAAGGAAAAGACGAAAGATCTTGATCTGACCGTTAAAGTTAAAGTGACAGCGGGAAATGCAGATACGGCGAATAACGATGTGGTTCTTCTTACCTTTGCTGATAATGGTGAGCTTCCGGGTCCTGTACAGTTCAGATTTAAATCTGCTTTCATGAAGGATTATTTCGGCGATTATGATGCGTTGAGACTATATTATTTAGAAGAGGGCAGTTCCGGCAGTATCAACTTGGATGAAGTAGACGATCCTAATTTCCAGGTAATACTTGATGGTTCTGACGCGTGGTGTTATGTCGATCTCACACACAATTCAAAATATCTGGTCAGCGGCTCTAAACTGGATCTCAGAGTAGGCAAGACCATAAGAGTCAAAGGCAGCAGATATGTCATTACTGGCAAAAAAACCATAGCCCTCAAGCAGGCAAAGAATATTAAGAGTTTCACTGTTCCTGATTCTGTAAAACTTCTCAACGACAGGACGTACAAGGTGACACAGATTAATGAAAACGCTTTTACCGGGAAAAAGATCACTTCTATCACTATCGGCAAGAATGTAAAGAAGTTAAAGAAAAATGCGCTGAAGGGTTCCAAAGCCACTAAGCTGATAATTAAGACAAGTAAGCTAACCAAAGCTTCGGTCAAGGGATCACTCAGTGGATCGAAGATCAAGACTATAAAAGTCAGCGTCGGAAGCAAGACTGCCAACAAGAAAATCATAGCTAAATACAAAAAGTACTTTACTAAGGCTAATGCCGGAAGAAAAGTATACGTAAAATAACTGATTATTCTGAAAATTTTAATGAATAAGCCTATTTAAAGCCTTTAGACTCATTGACTAAAGGCTTTTTTAATGGTAATATAAAACAAGTTTTTGCTATATTTATACTTTATCATAAAGGAGAACAGTTAATGGAAAGAGAACGTTTAGGCAGCAGGTTAGGCTTCATTCTCATCAGTGCAGGCTGCGCCATCGGCTGCGGCAATGTATGGAAATTTCCCTGGATGACCGGTCAGAACGGCGGAGCTGCTTTCGTACTGGTTTATATCATTTGTCTTATTTTACTGGGCCTTCCGGCCATGACCGTTGAGTTCGCATTAGGACGTGCATCTCAGGCAAGCCCTGTAAAGATGTATCAGAAACTTGAAAGACCTGGCCAGAAGTGGCATATTCACGGAGGTCTTGCACTTTTCGGCAACTTCTGCCTCATGGCATTTTATACGGTTGTTACCGGATGGATCGTTTACTATTTTGTAAGCTTCTTAAGAGGAGCTACCTCTGAGCTCGGCTTCGTTCCCATGATAACCAATCCGGGACTTAACGTAGGCTATCTTTTCGTAGTAGTCATAATTGCTTTCATAGTATTATCCTTTAACCTCCAGGCAGGTATGGAAAGGGTAACGAAATATATGATGGTAGCTCTTTTGATCCTCATGCTCATCCTCGCTATAAGAAGCATGACTATGAAAGGCGCGGCAGAAGGTCTCAAGTTCTACCTTATTCCTGATTTTTCAAAGATCGACTTCGGCGTTATAGTTGCAGCTATGAACCAGGCCTTCTTTACATTGTCCATCGGTATCGGTTCCATGGCCATATTCGGATCATATATCGGCAAAGAACGTTCACTCATGGGTGAATCCGTAAACATCATCTGCCTGGATACCTTCGTAGCCATAATGGCAGGTCTCATCATCTTCCCGGCATGCACATCCCTTGGCCTCGAAGTAGATGCAGGTCCGGCTCTTCTCTTTAACACCATGGCAGGCGTATTCAATACCATGGCAGGCGGAAGGATATGGGGAACTTTATTCTTCCTGTTCATGACCTTTGCAGCATTCTCAACAGTGCTTGCTGTATGTGAAAACATTCTTGCTTGCGTCAGAGAGATCACAGGCCTTGACCGTAAGAAGGGTTCACTTCTTTGCGGGATCGTTGTATTCGTATCTGCTCTTACCACAGCTCTCGGATACAGCCTGTTCCACTTCCAGCCTTTCGCTGAAGGCACTGCATGGCTCGACTTCTGGGATTTCATCGTATCCAACAATCTGCTTCCCATCGGAGCATTTGTGATGACAGTATTTTGCACCAACGACAAGTTCGGGTGGGGCTGGGATGCTTTCCTTCGCGAAGCTAACGAGGGCAAGGGCATGAAGGTCCAGCAGTGGATGAAGCCCATCTTCAAGTATGTGGTTCCCATCATCGTTATCGCCCTTTATATAATTGGTCTCAAGGGCTTCAAGTGGAGCTAAAGACAAAGTTTGAGATGAAATAGTTTTGGATATGAACCGGCCGGTCCTTAAGGATCGGCCGCTTTTATGTGGTTTTATGGGTGCCGATTCTGTTGGACATATGGGAGAATTTAAGATATAATTGAAACAAGTGTTGACGGATTTGATTTATGTGAAAAATATTTTTGGCAAGCTTCATAAATTGGGAACCGGCTTCCCTAAATGAAAGCAGCAGGAGTTTTAAATGACTAAGAACGCAATATCATTCGAATTACATAAGACAGACAACAGGACCAGAGCTCGTCTCGGTACCTTACATACGCCTCATGGTGATGTACAGACACCTGTTTTCATGCCCGTAGGTACCCAGGCCACGGTGAAGGCCATGAAGCCTGAAGATGTGGAGAAACTGGGAGCTGAGATCATTTTGGGAAATACTTATCATCTCTATCTCAGACCGGGTCACGAGATCATAAAGGAGGCCGGCGGCCTTCACAAATTCATGAACTGGCATAAGCCCATCCTCACGGACTCAGGCGGATTCCAGGTCTTCAGCCTGGGCCACATGAGAAAGATCACGGAGGAGGGTGTCAAGTTCAGTTCCTATCTGGACGGTTCCAAGCATATGCTGAGCCCTGAGAAGTCCATGGAGATCCAGGAAGCTCTGGGTTCTGATATAATGATGGCCTTCGACGAGTGCGCGCCTCCGGAGGCGGACCGCGCTTACGTGGAGAAATCTCTGGCTCTGACCAATCGCTGGCTCAAGCGCTGCAAGGATTATCACTATGAAAACGATGAGAAGGTGGAGCGTCAGTCTCTTTTCGGCATCCAGCAGGGGGGCTTCTTTAAGGATCTTCGTAAGGAGAGCTCCAAGTTCATAGCGGATCAGGATCTCCCGGGCTATTCCATTGGCGGACTCAGCGTCGGAGAGCCAAAAGATGTATTCCTGGACATGATGGATGATTGTCCGGACATGCTTCCTAAGGAGAAACCCAGATATCTCATGGGCGTAGGTTCTCCGGACTATCTCTTCGAAGGAGTGGAGAGGGGCATCGACATGTTCGACTGCGTACTTCCCACCAGGATCGCACGTCACGGCCTGGTTATGACTTCCCATGGCCGCGTGAACATCAAGAACAAGCAGTACGAGCGCGATTGGGGTCCTTTGGATCCTGAGTGCGACTGCTACACCTGCAGGACCTATTCCAGGGCTTATCTCAGACATCTCTTCAAGTCTGAGGAGATCTTGTCATCCATGCTGCTTTCGGAGCACAACCTGCATTTCCTGGTAAACACCATGAAGAAGATGAGAGAAGCCATAGCAGAAGACCGTTTCCCTGAATACAAGAAAGAATTTTATGACAAATATGGAAGGTTTTAGTAAAAAAATAATAGTTTTGCTGCTGGTTTTCGCACTGGCCTTCTCTCTGGCATCCTGCGGAAGCAACGCCTCCGGGGAAAGTGCCGGTGAAAACGGCGCTTCGCAGGAGAGCTCATCTCAGGAGAGCACAGCTCAGGAGAGCGCCACTGACAACAGCACTCCGGAAACCACAACTGCCAAAGCGGTCAGGTGGTATGTTTTCAAAGATCTGGATCTGGCCATGGAAGTGCCTGCAGGTCTTAAGATCAAGGCACTGAAGGATCCCAAGGGAGCTTTTAAAGGCCTTAGCAGCAGGATCAAGATCACCATCAAAAGATGGGATCGTGTCAGCTATCCCAAGTCCAAGGATCTGGCAGAACTGGTATCTGATGTCACCGGTAAGAAGGTGAAGATACTGAAGCAGGGCGGCACCAGGATAGTCAAAGTCCTGGGCCTCAATAAGAGCCTTCGCTACTACGTGATCTCACCTGATGCTGATGACTACGTCATAACCATCACGCCCAAGAAGAGCAAAGATAAGCCCCTGACTCTGGCGGACATCAGGGAAGAGACCTCTGCCATAGAAAAGAGCTTCAGGCTCCCTGGGAAGATACCCGAAGGCGTTGAGAAAACCACCTTAGCCAAGACTAAGTTCCCTAAGCCGGACTACATGGTTTTGGTCAATTATGCACACCGCATGCCTAAGAACTGGTCTTCTAAAGCGGATTATGTCAAGTGGACAAACTCCCGCGGCAACAAGGTAAAGGCGGAGCGTAAGGCATATAAGGCTTATCTGAAGCTAAAGAGGGATCTTGAGAAAAACGACAAGGTATATATCGACATCGACTTCGGCCTGAGAACTGTCAAAGAGCAGCAGGAGATCATGGACGATTACACCAAGCGCTACGGTGCATCCTATGCAAGACAGACAGTGGCCAAGCCCGGATACTCTGAGCATCACACGGGTCTCGCCCTTGATATTTATCTGATCGTGGACGGCAAGAACATCTACCTCAACGAGGACATGATGAAGTATCCCAAACTTTGGGAAAAGATCCACGCCAAACTGGCCGGGTACGGCTTCATTCTCCGCTATCCCAAGAGCTACGGAAGGAGCACAGGCTATCCATATGAGCCCTGGCACATCCGCTATGTGGGAGTCAAAAAGGCCAAGAAGATAATGTCCGTCAAAGGTCAGACTCTGGAAATGTACCTGGGTAAGTAACCAAAAGAAGGAAATAAAAATGATCGATCAGAATTTTTTGCAAAAAATCTGCCCCCACGACGAAGTTTGCGGGGGCTGTATATATCAAGGCCTTTCCTACGAGGAGCAGCTGAAGATCAAGGAGACCGACATACAGTTTCTCCTTAAGAAAAACGAGGTCACGCCGGACAAGGTCGATCCCATCGAAGGCTGCCCCTGCCAGTACGCCTACAGGAACAAGATGGAGTACACCTTCGGCGACCTGGTCAAGGACGGAGAGATGACTCTGGGAATGCATAAGAAGGGGCATTTTATGTCCATCATCACCGTGGATCAGTGCCAGCTGGTGCATCCGGATTTCAACAAAGTCCTGAGAGCTACTCTGGACTTCTGCCTGGATCGCGGTTATCCTCATTACAACAAAAAATCTCACGCCGGCCTCATGAGAAACCTGGTGGTTCGAAGGGGAGTCAACACCGGTGAGATACTGGTCAACATAGTTACCGCCTCTGATGAAGCTTCCGACTTTGTCTTCGACAGCCTTGCCTATGCTGATATGATCCGCAGCCTGGACCTGGAGAACACTTTGGTTGGAGTTTTGCGCACCAACTGCGATTCACTGGCGGATGCTGTGGTACCGGACAGCCTGGAGACCATATGGGGCAGGGACTACTACATGGAGGAACTCCTGGGGCTTAAGTTCAAGGTAAGCGCCTTCAGCTTTTTCCAGACCAATGTGGAAGCTGTTACCAGACTGTATTCTGAAGCCCTGGCTCTCATCCCGGAGATAGAAGGTAAGCGTGTCTTCGACCTTTACTGCGGCACAGGTACCATTTCCCAGATCATGGCTCTCAAGGCCAGGGAAGTCCTGGGTGTGGAGATAGTGGAGGAAGCAGTGGAGGCGGCAAGAGAAAATGCAGCTCTTAACGGACTGGACAACTGCCGGTTCTTTGCAGGAGATGTGTATAAGGTCCTGGAGGGCGAAGACTTCGAGAAACCGGATGTCATCGTGGTGGATCCGCCGAGAGCAGGCATCCAGCCCAAAGCTTTGGACAAGATAATCTCCTACGGGGTCGATGAGATACTCTACGTGAGCTGCGGGCCCAAGACGCTTATGCAGAATCTGGCATATTTCGAGTACTACGGCTACCACGCCGAGTATCTGAAGCCTTTTGACAATTTCCCCTTTACGAAACATATAGAATGCATCGCAAGATTGGTAAAAACTGATAAATAACAGGGTACGGATATGAGTAATAAAACCATAAGAAAATTTTTTGCTGTGATGATGACCATTGTCACAGCTTTCACTTTAACGGCGGCGCCTGCCTTGGCTGAAGGGCCGGGGCCGGGGGACTTTGACGGTTTCCTGGAGGACGAGTGGCGGGAGATGATGGAGGCCGACTATCTCAGCATGCACAATTCCGTGGTGGATCCTGAGAAGATGGGGCTGGAAGTGCCGGAGGTGACCTTCGGCGACGTCACCTATGAGGAATTCGAAAAAGAGGCCGAGGACTGCAGGAATTCTCTCAAGCTGCTCCGCGCCTTCGATTTCGATGAACTGGATGATACACAGAAGCACGATTATCTGGTCTATGAGAAGTGCCTGGAGGACGATCTGGCCATTCTGAGTCACCCTGATCTCATAGAGATGTTCAGACCTTACACAGGGTATTTTTCCCTCTGTGTAGACAACTTTATGGACTTCCCTCTGTATGAAAAGGACGATGTGGAGGCGTATTTCAGCCTTTTGGAGGAGTTTCCGGCCTTCATCGACAAGATGATGACTTTCACAAAAAAACAGGCTGAAAAAGGCTATTTCTTCGACGAATATTCTTTGGACGATGCGCTGTATTACCTGGACGAATTCACCAAAAAGAAAGATAACAACGATCTCATCGTGACCTTCGCCGGAAACATCATGGAACTGGGCCTTGCGGCTGAGGAGATCGGCAGTTTATGCGACAGGAACAAGGATATCATCCTGAACAAGGTGATCCCCAAGGTGGAGGAAGTTAAAAAGTTCCTCGACGAGTTATATGGAGCCAGGAGCACCGACAAGTCCATGTATTATCTTCCGGAAGGAAAGGAATACTATGAGGCTCTCATGAAGAGCGAGGCTTCCACGGACAAGTCCTGCGAGGAGGTCTATAAGTATCTGACCAAGGCGGTAAAGGAGATCCTTGCCTACAGGGACGCTTTGACGGACACAGAAGGCAATAAGCCTGAAGCCAAAAACATTTCAGGTCTGGGGGATCTCAACGATCTCATGACTTATCTGGGAGATCACATGGAAGGATTCCCGGCGGGACCTGAGCTTGATTACACCATCTCTTATCTTCCTGAAAAGCTGAACACCGGCGCCATGGCATATTATCTGCTTTTCCCTGTGGATGACGTGACCAGGAACATCATAAGAGTGGACAAGGACGAGACAGGGGAGCCCAATGCTCTTTACTATACGGTGGCTCACGAGGGACTTCCGGGCCACATGTACCAGTTCTCCTGGTATAATTCCACGGAGCCCAATGTTTTGAGACATGAACTGTCGGCGCCGGGCTATGAGGAAGGCTGGGCAAATTATGTTGAAAAAGTCATGATGGACAGGGCGCCTCTTGACTGGTACTCAGCAGAGATCTCCGTCCTGGATGACATGGTTTATTACATGCAGGCAGCCGCTGCCGACGTGGCAGTCAACGGCCTGGGCTATGGCGAGGCTGAACTGGAGGACTGGCTGGCAGAAGTTCATGACAGCGTTACCGAGGCGGGAGATCTGTACTATTTCGCAATGATCTGCCCCGGGCAGTTTCTTTCCTATGGTTACGGCTCCGCCAGGCTTTGGGGCTTGAGAGAGCAGGTACAGTCAGCTCTGGGCGATGACTTCGACCTGGAGGAATTCCACAGAGTGGTCCTTGAAAACGGCTCCAGATCCCTGGATCTGGTTGAGGAGGATCTGAGGGCATATGTCGGATCCAAGGGCAAAGAATTTCCTGCCGACTTTACGTTTTTTGCAAGTGAAAAAGCGCCTGAGGACCAGTCTGCCGACATAGAAGGAGGCGATGCCGGTACTGAGCCTTCTGAAGAGCAGGGCATACCTGTGGCGGTTATTGTTTTAGCCATCGTAGCCGCTGTTATAGTCATCGCATTTCTCCTGGCATTAAGGGCGAAACGCAAAAAACCTTTAAAGTGATCTTGTCTGATCCCGGTACAATAGATTTTTGTTGCTTTTGATTTAGGCTTATAATATAATTATCATAGGTTTATTGTAAACAAAGGGGGAACTTACTTTTATGAAAGAGAAACTCAGCAAGATCAGAAGACCCGAAACAGAAGATGCGTCTTTGGCGGTAAGCATAATTGCCAGTGTTACGGCAGTCATCGCCGGTCTGGCCATTGGCATCGCTGTCAAGGCTTTACAATTTATGGCAGCCAACAGCACGGTCTGGTGGCAGGATTTCATAGGAGAACTTCAGCTGGATGTAGTTTTCAACAAATTCCCGGTGTGGTTCCTTTTCGGATTGGCAGTGGCAGTATGGAGCTGGACGCCCCTTAAGGCCGCCATCAACGAATTCCTGTTTTTCCTGGGTGTGACTGCAGGCTTCATTCTGGCGCCTTCTGTAGTCCCCGGACTCACATCGGCAGCTACACCGACCATCTGGTTCATCATCACCGTGTTATCACCGGTGGCAGCGTACATTTTCTGGTATGCTAAGAGCCAGTCCTGGCCGTCGATTCTTTTCGATATAATCATCATCGGACTCATGGGAGCTTACATGTTCGACTGCGGCTTCCTGTATCTGCACCCGGGCGATTTCGTTACAGACGCGCTGAACGGAGTCATCCTGCTTCTGATTTTCATCGTTCTGGCAAGCGGTGTCATCCAGTTCCTGCTTACGCTCGTTGGAGGCATTCTCTTGGCCTTGGCTTTGGGACCGGTGATCTGAACCTGATATATTGAGCTATTAGACCGGTATTCCTATGGGGATCCCGGTCTTTTTTTGGAGGTTATAATGAATTGGATCAAAGAAGATGATTATGAGAAGATCATGAAGGAGCAGGTGGGGCCCTATCTGGAAGCCCGCAAGGAGAGCGGTTTCTTCGAGAGAAACGAGGGCGAACCCATCTACTATGAGCACTACAGGGCAGAGGAACCGAAGGCTGTCATTGTCATCTGCCATGGCTTCACTGAGTCGATCAAAAAATTCTCGGAATCCATATATTACATGCTCCAGGCCGGCTATGAGGTCTGGGGAGTGGACCACAGAGGACACGGAAGGTCTTTCAGGGAAAACGACAATCCCTACGTGGTACACGTGGAGCACTTCAGGGATTACGAAAGAGATATGGTATATTTTACCGAAAATATCGTAAAACCGGCTACGGAAGGAATACCTCACTATCTCTACTGCCACTCCATGGGAGGTTGTATCGGCGCTGAGATCATAGAGGATGATCCCCATATTTTCGATAAGGCCGTGCTGAGTTCTCCCATGCTGGGCCTTGATTTCGGAAGGATCCCGGTGCCTGTTGTATATGCTGCTGCCAGTATCATAGGAATAGGCGAGAGACGTAAGAATCCATTTGGGTCCGACGGTATTTTTCATCCGGAACCTGATTTCGAAAACAGCGCCGGCTCATCCAGATGCAGATACGATTACTACTTTAAAATGACTCTGGAGGATCCTAAACTCCAGACCTGCGCGCCATCCATCCAGTGGGGCAAGCAGGCTGCCAGAGCCTGCCGGTACGTCATGTCCAAGGCTGACCTCATAAGGATACCGGTACTTCTGTTCCAGGCAGGAGCTGACACCATCGTCAAAAACGCTGCGCAGGATCTTTTCTGCGACTGGGTGGAAAATATCGAAAAGGTAGTTATCCCCGGTAAAAAACATGAACTCTACAGGATGGATTCAGACACACTGATTCCTTACTGGGAGAAGATCTTTGATTTTCTGGGCTGATGACAAGAAAGAGATCGGAATATGAAAGTATCAGATAAAATAAAGAAATTCAATGAGTGGGAAGAGCGCCTTTCGGCATACCGGATGGCGCTTACTTTGATTGGCATAGATCAGACTCTGGGGGCTCCTCTGCAGGGCGCTGAATACAGAGACAGCAGATCGGCCATCCTTCAGGGAGAGTTCCGCAGGCTTGTCAAGGATGAAGAGATGTACGGTCTGATCGGGGAATTGATCGGTGAGGCTTCCGGTGAACTGGATCCGGATCCTTCAAAGGAAGGTGATCTCAGAAGAAGGCTGGAGCTGTACCACGATGAACTGACCAGAGACCGCGCGGTGCCTTTAGAAGTGTACATGGAATATGCCCGGATCCTTGACAGATCCAAGCTGAAGTGGCTTCAGGCCAAGAAGGATGAAGACTATAAGGGCTACGCGCCTTGCCTTCAGGAAGTAGTGGACGGCTACAAAAAAATCGTTTCTCTTCAGGACAGCCCTCTGGGGATCTATGACCGCATGCTTGACCAGAACCAGCCTGGCTGGACCATGGTAAGGTATGATGAGTTCTTCAGGCATGTGAAGGAAAGGGTAGTGCCCATCGTCAAAAGTAATGGAGAGAGACCGAAGCCGGACAGAAGTTTTTTGGAAGGCGAATATGATATAGAAAAGCAGCGTCGCGTCATGGCCAAAGTACGCGACATGATAGGCTTCACTGAAAGCTGGGGCAGGATGGGCGAGTCAGAACATCCGCTGACTACAGGCGTTTCAAGGGGCGACGTGCGGTTCACCACCAAGTTCAGAAAAGGCGATCCTTCGGCGGCCATTCTTTCCACCATCCACGAGTCGGGCCACGCCTGGTTCACACATAACGTGGATCCCAGATATGAAGGGACCATAATCGCAGATTCCATCAGCGCCGGGCTCCACGAGTCTCAGTCCAGATTCTGCGAGAACCACCTGGGAAGATCCGCAGCCTTCTGGGAAAAAGTCTATCCCTGGCTACAGGAAGAATTCAAAGAAAAGCTGGGCGGAGTCAGCAGAAATGCCTTCTTAAGCGCGGTGAACGCCGTGCGGCCATCGGCCATCAGGACCAAAGCCGACGAAGTCACATATCCGCTTCACATCCTGATACGCTATGAGCTGGAAAGAGAAATGATGGAAGGCGGCCTTTTGGCGGCAGACCTGGAGTCAGCCTGGAACGAAAAATACTCCGAATATCTTGGGATAACGCCACGCATGCCTTCCGAAGGAGTGCTCCAGGATATGCACTGGCCTTATGCGTACTTCGGCTATTTCCCGACTTACGCCCTGGGTTCAGCCATGGCAGCCCAGTTCTACAACGCCATGTGCCGCGACATCGATCCCGAAAAACTTATAAGGCAGTGGAAATACACTGAGATCATGGCCTGGCTGGGCACCCACGTCCAGCGCTACGCCAACCGTTACGAAGCCGACGAAGTCATGAAGTTGGCTACCGGCGAAGAATTTACGGACGAATACTATTTCCGCCATCTGGAAGAGAAATATCTGGGGTAGGAGAGTCTGCAGCCTCAGAAGCGGCGACTGCTCCATCATTGTCCGATGCCGAAGCAAAAAATGAATCAATAATACGTTTGACGGCCAGATTATCAAAAGGATTATCTGGCCCGTCTGTTGTTATGATGAGGTTGTGAGGCTGATAAATGCCATTCTCAAAATAGAGCAGTATCCTCTTAAAGAAATTACCTGAATATTCTTCTTCATCGAGTTTCCCCGCATGCTCCCAGTAAAAAACCCTTCCATCCTTGGTCTCGATGGTAAAGTCAGGATGTATTATTTTTGCATTGATAGTTATCTCACCATTCTCATCCATGACCCTCTCCTTGAGCAAAAGAGCTTTCTCATAATAGAACTTATAACCGTACTTGTCCTGGAACTGAAGGAGCATCTCCGCGATGGCCAGCTCATTCTTGCTGCGAACGTACAAACCGTTGGACACCAGATAGATCAAGCCCTCACGGTTAGTTGGATTCTCTGACTGGACGACCTTACGTGTGCTTACCGGCGGAGCTCCGGACCTGAGAAATTCGATGGCCTTCCTGTACGCGGAGGGCAGGCCGCTGATGATGGAGTCTGCATCATACCTGTGAAAAAACCTTACTGTGTTCTCCATCCTCTGAATGTTGCATTTAAGGGCGCGGATCTGCTCATCCAGATATCTGCCATAGGCGACTTTCCTGAGCAGAGTTGTGTCATTTCTATGAATGTACTTACGCTGCTTGCTGTTTTTCTCGCGGGTATAGAAATAGAATGAGTTTTTCCTTCCTACAGAATACAACAATGTGAGTGCTGGATAAGAGTTTCTTTTATTTGAAAGAGAATCAAGTAAATTCTTTTCGTATTCAAGTTCTTCATTGAGTAATTTTACTATCATATTTACCTCACAAATAAAAATGCCCAGACTATGCTGTCTGAGCTCATTTTGCTAATATCATAATATCATATTGAAACGTCCTTTTTAGCCCATATTTAAAATTTTTTTTTAAATATTATGAAACCACTAAATGATAGCGACAGAATGATGCAGTTTTGAAATATCGCGTCAAATAAAATCTCTGCCGCGATATATGTATTTCCGTCATCACTGTCGCTATCAAGCATCGAAAAATGATAGCGACAGAGCATTTCATTTTCAATATATCGCGGAAAAAGTGTTTTTTGCCGCGATATATTATTTTTCACCCAAGCTGTCGCTAACAAAGTCCGCTTAATGGCAGCGATATAAAGCTTCATTTTTAAAATATCGCGTCAAATATAATCTCTGCCGCGATATATTATTTTTCACCCAAACTGTCGCTAACAAAGTCCGCTTAATGGCAGCGATATAAAGCTTCATTTTTAAAATATCGCGTCAAAATAATCTTAGCCGCGATATATGAATTTCCATCCCCGCTGTCGCGACATAATTCCTTAAAACTCGCCCCAAATCACCGGCTACACATTCCTTGAAAACCCGCGCCACTTGTGCTATCATATCCATATCATCAGAAAGGAGACCTGACATGGAAAGAAATATCGTTATCCGCGCCGCGGAGCCTAAAGATTATGACTTTATATTGAATGTGAACGAGGTTAACGTTGAGGTACTTTCGCCTATGCCCTTGGAGCGCATGCTCTGGCTCAAAGAAATGTCCGAGATGTTCGTTGTTGCCGAGGTGGATGGTGAGCTTGCCGCTTTCCTCATAGCTCTCCGCGAGGGGAAGCCT
>JAEEGL016837764.1_pt1 | contig 18136 bp, 17 predicted proteins | sample 9134231 | NCBI WGS metagenome assembly JAEEGL01 (sample SAMN16246548, study PRJNA631951) | gut metagenome | biome: gut microbiome; feature: rumen; material: fiber-attached | host: Bos | place: Iran: Karaj | collected 2018-10 | reverse complement strand
GGTTATGTCTTAATGCAAATCTGAACTTCTCTTCGTACTCACCGATGATCTTAAAGCTCGGGCCAATATCCTCGAACGTGAACTCATCGTCCGCATTAGGATGAAGATTCGTTACCGCTGTCTTCTTCACAAGCAGTCTCTCGAGCAGGCTCGCATGAATCGTAAAACTTGTTCCCTTCTGTTTCTGTACGTCATCATATATCTTCTGTTCAAATGCAGTCTTAGCCATGGGAGAACCCCTTTCCACAATAAAGGAAAATTATAAAAATATTATAACATTCACTCTACCGGCTGTATTTTAACAAACATAAAACCTCCGGCTTTCACCGGAGGTTGTCTGACAAACTCTACTTACTTGAAGAAGGTACTTACTCTATGACTTCAGTATACATATGCATTGCGAAACCAATATGAATATTTGTGAACAAATTGTAAATCCAAGATTATTGTAACTTATTCGACATATTCGAAGACGAAATCGTCGATTCTGACGTCGTCTCCTTCCTTGATTCCGGCCTCCTTCAAGGCATCGATAACACCCTCTTTTATAAGGGCTCTCTGGAAATACTGAGCTGAGTCATAAACATCAAAATCAGTGGACTGACGAAGTCTTGATGCCCATGATCCTTCGATGACGAACATGCCGTCTTCCTTGCCAATTGTAAACTTCTTCTCAGCCTCGTACTTATATACCTTACGGCTGTCCTTCTCGATCTGATCGTGGATAACAGGAGGCGGCAGCTTACTTACAAGCTCCGTTACCTTATCCGTGAGCTCCTTCACGCCCTGTCTTGTGGCAGCGCTTACTACAAAGAAGTGCTCATAACCCTGCTTCCTTACTTCCTCTTCGAAAAGCTCGATCAGCTCTTCGATCGAATCATCACACTTGTTCGCGACAACGACCTGAGGACGCTTGGAAAGCTCCTCATTAAACTCGCGTAGCTCCTTATTGATCGCATTAAAATCATCAATAGGATCTCTTCCATCGTGTGCTGATACATCAACCACATGTATAAGAAGTCTCGTTCTCTCAATATGTCTTAAGAAGTCGTGGCCTAAACCAGCGCCCTCATGAGCATCCTCGATAAGACCGGGGATATCAGCAATAACGAAAGACTGGTCGAAGTCCTGGACTACGCCCAATACCGGCTCCAATGTTGTGAACGGATAATCAGCGATCTTAGGCTTAGCTCTGGTCATTACTGAAAGGAGTGTGGACTTACCTGCATTAGGAAATCCTACAAGTCCTACATCAGCGATGAGCTTAAGCTCTACGTAAAGATTTCTCTCTTCACCCGGACGGCCAACGTGTGCGAACTGGGGAGCCTGTCTTACGGAATTTGCAAAGTGCATATTTCCGAGACCGCCCTTACCGCCTACGCAGATGATCTCCTCCTGACCGTCTTCTGTAAAGTCAGCAAGGATCTTATCAGTATCAGCGTCCTTAATTACAGTACCGACAGGAACAGCGATCCTAAGATCCTCACCGCCTCTGCCGTACATCTTCTTATTCATGCCCTTCGCGCCGTCCTGGGCTACGAACTTATGCTTGAATCTGAAAGACTGCAATGTAGTAAGCTTAGCAGCCGCAACAAATACAACGTCACCGCCCTTGCCGCCGTCACCGCCGTCAGGTCCGCCGTTCGTAATGTACTTCTCGGTATGGAATGAACACATACCGGGACCGCCGTCGCCTGCCTTTACATATATCTTCGCATGATCTATAAACATGTTTTTTACCTTAGAAAAATGCCTGCCGAATTTAACTTCGACAGGCAGTGGATTCTACTTGAACCTACAATAATCAGTTAGCGGGATAAACGCTTACCTGCTTCTTGGAAGAGCCGACTCTCTCATACTTTACGAGACCGTCGATCTTAGCAAAAAGAGTATCGTCAGATCCGATACCTACGTTGTTACCGGGGTGGATCTTTGTTCCACGCTGCCTTACGATGATGTTGCCTGCAACTACGCTCTGACCGTCGCCCTTCTTAGCGCCGAGTCTCTTGGACTGGGACTCACGACCGTTCTTGGTGGAACCCATTCCCTTCTTATGAGCGAAGAGCTGTAAATTCATGTTAAGCATCTCTTACACCTCCTAAGTGTCTCAATCAAATTTCTCAATGACCTCGATGTACCTGTTACCGTCTGTATTAGCTGAAGCTGCGAGTGAGATAAATCCGAGAACTATTGTCTCCATTATCACCTGAGCTCTGTCTGCCGCTCCCTCATCACGGAATCTTCCATCCGGTATGATTATCTCGGCACTCACATTGCCGTCTCCCATATCTTCTGCAATTCGGGTCGAATATTCGGTATCTATTCCGCAGATCCTCTCAAGAGAGTTCGCGAGTGTATATACCAATGTCGATGCTCCTGCACAGATTATGTCGGATCCTGCCTCTGCGTATCCGGAATGTCCGCTTACGAATAATCCGGTTACCTTACGCGACTTGTCCCTGACGACTGTGACGGTAATCATTTATTACCAGCCCGCTATTAAGCGATACCTGTAATACGTACTCTTGTATAAGGCTGTCTGTGGCCATTCTTTCTTCTATAGCCCTTCTTAGCCTTGTACTTAAGAACAACTACCTTCTTGTTCTTGCCCTGCTTTACAACTTCGCCTGTAACCTTAGCTGCTACATCAGAGCCAGCCTTGATTCCGTCGTCGTCGCCAACAGCCAAAACTTCGTCGAAAGTAATTGTATCGCCGGCCTCGCCCTCGAGCTTCTCTACGAAGATCTCGTCACCAACAGCAACCTTGTACTGCTTGCCGCCTGTCTTAATTACTGCGTACATACTGTGTCCTCCTGTTCTTCCAGTCTCGCTGCTCCATCCAAGGCACTGCGATTTTGCCGATTTTACTCGAAAAATGCGCAAATTTAAGAGCCCGTCGCATGCGGCCACCCGGGTATACTACCATCTATACCCCGGTATGTCAATTGCATTCGATATACGCGTAAATATGATAAAATATTCTTTATAATAACGAATCGAGGGACTTAACATGCGTCTTAATGAGTTGCTTAAGTATAATGATCTGGTAATCCAATGTCACGACAATCCTGATGCGGATGCCTTGGCATCGGGATTTGCATTATATACATATCTTAAAGATAACGGCAAGGATCCTGTATTTATCTACAGAGGCCCCCACGCCATCCAGAAGAGCAATCTTGAGATTATGGTTAAGGAACTTGAGATTCCCGTAAGCTATGAGCCTGACTACGATCACGTACCGGATGTTCTTATCACGGTTGACTGCCAGTACGGCCAGAGAAACGTAACAACAACAAGAGGCAAGTACATCGCCATCATCGACCACCATCAGGTTACGGTCGATCTGCCGAGATTCGCCGAGATCAGAAGCAGCGTAGGTTCCTGCGCTACTGTCGTGTGGGATATGTTAAGAGCGGAAGGCTACGATGCCAACGACAACAAGAATCTTGCGACGGCACTTTACTATGGTCTTTATACTGATACTAATAAGTTCAGTGAATTAAGCCACCCTCTCGACCGCGACATGATCGACTCTCTTTCTAATGTTAATAAGAGTCTTATTACTAAGATGAGCAACTCCAACATTACTCTCGAAGAGCTTAAGCTTACGGGTAAGGCCATCCTCGACTATAACTACATCGAGGAATTAAGATGCCTCATCATTAGGACGGAGCCTTGCGATCCCAACATCCTGGGCGTAATAAGTGACTTCGCCATGGAGACAACTGAGGTAGACGTATGTATCGCCTACTACATCAGTCCCGATGAGATCAAGTTCTCCGTAAGATCTTGCATCAAGGAAGTTCATGCGAATGAGCTCGCACAGTTCATCGCTTACGGAATCGGCGGAGGCGGCGGACACCTTCTCAAGGCCGGCGGTACGATAAGACCGGAACTTGTTCCCGAGGATTCCGAGGACATCATCGCAGATAGGATCATCCTTTACTACAGCATGTTCGAAGTTATCTATGCCAAGGATACCCTTATCGATACTTCCAAGCTTAATATGTACACGAAGAAGGAGCAGAAGCTCGGTGTAGTTAAGCTCACGGATGTTTTCGATGTGGGAGCTCAGGTAGAGATCAGAACCTTGGAAGGTGACGTCAGCGTCACGATCGCAGATGACACTTACCTCATGATCGGCATTGAAGGCGAGATCTACCCCATCGATGCAGAGAAGCTCGAGAGCAGCTATGACATGACGGGATTTAACTTCGTAGGCTCATTCGAGTACGAGCCCTCGATAAGAAATCTCACTACAGATGAAGTTAAGTCTGTCCTTCCTTATGCGAAGACAGTCATAAGCCCTCCGGGCACATCAAGAATATACGCGATGCCTCTTGATCATCATGTCAAGGTTTTCACGCAGTGGGATGACGACAAGTACTACGCAGGAGCTCCCGGCGATTACATCGCAGTAAGAGAAGACGACCCGCACGATATCTATGTCATAAGCGGAAGGCTTTTCGACCAGCTCTACAGACTCGTATCGAAGGCAACAAGCCCTTTCTAAAAGCTTAGCTTAAAGCTTAAAGTCCATACCTTCTTCTGACGCTCTCCGGCATCGTATTGGTGCCGAGGATCTGCTCTGCCATCTCTATGAGTTCTTCGACTGAATACTGATTGAAGTATCCAATCGCATTGTCGTAACCGTTAGGTCTTCCGAAAGTATAGATACGGTTTGTGGCACTGTGATAACCGAAGGCAAAATTCGCATAGGAAAGCTCAATCCAGGAATCAAGCGACACTATGCTTAAAAGATCCTTCTGATGTATGTAAAGATATCCGCTGGAATAATCGACCTCAAATTCAGCAGGGAACAAAGCGTTCAAGTAGTGTGAGATATCGGTCCTTCCGATGATCTCACCTGTGCTGTTGTCATATCTGCAAAGTGATCCGTCAGAATAAGCCACAACAAGCACATCGACACCAAGGTGAGGATCGCGAATAAGATCAAATCCCGTAGTTACTCTGCCTTCAGTATCGAGCTCGAGCACCTGCTCACCATCATAATTAATGTAGACAACACGGTCGCCATCGGAAATTATGATTCTCTGAGAGTCTGTGTCAACGCATACTGTACTGGTTCCGTCCCAATTTGAAGGAAGATTTACCTCAACGCAATCATCAGTACTTGTAGTGATTATGCATTCACCCTGTTCCGCAGAAACATAGATAAGACCGGCATCATCAAAATACAGGGGCTCCATATTCAAAGTTGCATTATTATAAGGCAATGCGAATTCCTCAGTAGTATGTAAATTGACGTCATACATACCGATGCGATCATTCTCAGCAAGATAAACTACGTTGTTGCCATCCATATCGCAGTAATTGTTAAGAGACGTGAACACAGTTGAGAGCGTGTGCATATCGACATCACCGCTGTCTATCTCTATCGTGTAGAGCACAGCAGCATCATAACCCGTATAGGTGACATAAACATTATCTTCATCAACTCCTGCTATTCTGGCTTCCGCACCGTAGCTGGCGCCTTCAAGGAGCTCGCTTACGATAACCTCTGCGGTGTACGGGTCAACAAGAGTAATACGAATACCCTCGTCTTCTTCGTGCGACAAAGTAGCTACGACATTATCAGTGACACAATGATCGTAAATAGTTCCGAGTGTCATATTGTCATCGATGCAGGTCCAATTATGATCATAAGCACCGATATTGTAGTAATAGATGTCACTGCCGTCCATCGGAAGTACGTACGCGCCGTTTGCAACATCCATCATTCTGATCGGGCCCTTGAAATCAACGGTATAAAGAATTACGTCATTGCCAAGATCAGGCCTCGGTGAAACGAACTCTCCGCTTCTTGTAAAGATATTGGGGATTCCGTTGTGATCATTATCGTTAGCGAATATTATCGAGTCATCCATAGTCCAGTCATATATCAATCTGCCGGATACTATGTCGTACACCTCGAACTTGTTGCCGTTGTAATAACCTACGGAATCTACAAGATTAAGGAATCCGCTCGCATACGTTACACTGATCGTCTGAACTTCGTTAACCCAAAGCTCGTCAAAACTAATGGCATCAAAACATCTGACATAATAGTTGTTAGGTCTTAATACATATGTATCACCGAGAGAATAAGACTCATTACCGGTCATATAATATGAAGCTAATACAACATGGTTGTTGTCAGCCCATGCGATGGAATTAACCGTCTCTGTAATAAGTTCAGAATGAGTAAGTTCATGTGTCTGTATATCGTATACACACAGGTAAGTCTCATTAATATTAAATATATAGAATGCGATTTTTCTCTCATCTGGAGACAATACAGGATCATAAGGTGTATCCATGATACCTGCAAAAGAAGTATCCATGTCATATTCGTCCCAGATCTCTCCGGATAATGAATCGATGTAACATACCCTTCCTTCGCTTGTAATTGCGATAAGATCGCCCGCCGAAGTTACCATTACATTCTTACTCTGGATAAAATCATCATCGAAATCCGTTTCCCACAGCATGTTACCTGTGTTGGAATCATAACCGTACATGTAGAAACTGCTGGCCATGATAAGTCTCGTTCCTTCGACGAAGAAGATATTGTCTATATCATCATTAGGCTCTGTAGCTTCGAATATCATGTTGTGGCTTACAGTATCATAGACCGTTACCATCTTGAGCGAGTCAACAATGGCAAGTCTTGTACCGTCTTCATTAAGTGCGAATGACTTAATCTCATTACCGATCGAATAGTTCCAAAGAAGGCCCAATGATAAACCTTCCATGGGTCTGTACGCATATGTAGCTTCAGACAAAGCTGCGATTGCCTGACCGGTTACAGGTCTCGGATCATCATCATCTCTCGGCAGAGCCGCCATGGCGAGCCAAAGAGCATCACAGCGTCTCTCATCTTCAAAAAGAACTTGAGACTCGGTAGCAAGATATACCGACTCGTTATAAAGTGATTTCTGGTAGTTCTCAGTGACCTGATTATTCTTGTAGGACATGTAACCTGCAAGTGCAAACGCGCCTGCGACAAGAACACCTGCAAGTGCAGCAAACTGCTTCATTCTGTATGCTCTCTGACGTCTTACAAGCTCATCGTAAGAGCAGCCGATGATAGCGGAAGCAAGTCTCGGAAGCTCCTCTCTTTTTGCCTTGCCGAAAGGCATTCTGTAGTCGCATGACAAGGGCTCGATATTAACTCGTATCGTCTCCTCGTCACCGGAATATTCGTTAAGCTTATGCTCTTCATAAAGAAGCTTCTCGGGAATAACTTCATAAGGATCACCCTCGGCAAGAACCGTAAGGATCTGCTTCTTGGTGTGATTCTTAAGGAAGAAGTCTATCTCTCTTTGTACCCATTCAGATTCCTTGGTTCTGGGCGAACAGATAACGATAAGGTAATCAGCCTTGGAAAGGGCATTGGAGATAGTATCGGTAAGGTCGCTTGTGATAGGAAGCTCGTCTTTATCTCTGAAGATTCGCTCGATCTTTTTCTTACCCGTTTTCTTACGGATCGCATGCGGTATGTGGAAGTGCTCAAGACTTCTCTGGACGTGTTCAGCCACCTTCGAATCCAAAGGCGCATGCCTGTAAGAGATAAAAGCGTTATAAAAATCTATCATAATAACCTTCCCCCTATCCGTTTACATCATCTCATAAAACAGCTGCCAACACCAATACATATAAGATTCCGTGCAAAACTCCCGGTATTAACGATCTGTCGGTATGCCTTACAAGCGGCATTACCGCAAGATAAGGAACACCCGTCGCGAGAAGTCCTGCAAGGCCATAATAGAAGGCCTTAACGTTGCCCGGGAACATGCCGAAGATCAATGCAGCGGCACAAGGGATAAACATCAGAAGGATGATGTTCCTGTTGCCAAAACAATTCTTCGCGCCCTTACCTGCAGTCGAAGATTTACGTGATGCATAGATAAGGCACGTGGCAAGGATAATATCCGTGATAAGCATGAGTGCGAGGAAGCCAGAAGACAGACCGGGATCGCTTATCTTGTATATCTTAAGATCGCACGATAATGCGAGAACAAACATGACCATAAGTCCTGTTACGACTGCCATGAATACTGCGGGAACAAGACCTGATTTCTTAGGCACGAACTTGCCGTCCTTCGTCGTGATCCAGCTGAAGTTGATTGTGAACAGACAAAGCATAAACACCACCGGCAACAGCACGAGTATCATGATCATCGCAGACTGAAGCATGCTTAAGAAAGTGGTGGCGATAATGCCTATCGCGACTGCAATCGAGATGCCTCCGATAAGACCGAACACCCAGTTCGATACAGGTGCCTTCTTGGTATCGTTGCCCGTTACGGAAAGACCTAAGTTCGAAAGATAAAGTAGTACCGATGCTGCCGCAAGCACTACGGAAATCCATGTGAAGATAAACCATGAATTAATGCGTCCGAATGAAGTCTCTCGTGTAGCCTCATCGATATAAGTTACGCTCAGGTATCCTGCAAGCTCGTTCTGGAACAAAGGTGAGAACAGAAGCTTCGAAGGATCTCTTGCGGGGAATGCGGAAAGCGAGAGCATTCTGTTCTGTGCGTTATCTACGTATACCTTTGATGCGAACAGGCCGCCTCTTTTTATCGGGATGCCGAAGATGGTGTCGTCGCCCGAAAGTCTCTCGTAGATTCTTCTTGCGTCACACATGTCGGCACTGCTTTTCGCTGTGTCGCGTCCTGCGAAGATAGCGACGTCGCAGGAAGGATTCATGCTCGTAAGTCCGTAGAGGTAGTCCTCGTTAAGCTCGGGACAGATGAGGATGAAGCCTGCGACATGCTCGTCGTTCTTGAACTCGTTGATAACAGAAAGCGCGTCCTCTCCCACTGCCATTACAACTACATCGGAAGCTGAAGGCAGGTCGTGACCGTAGCCTACAACTTCGTACTCGAATCCTGCTGCATGAAGCGTATTCGTAAGCGAGAGTGACGGCACGTTGCCCTCGACCCCGTAGATGGCAAGAACCGGATTCTTGGAATTCTCACCTGCACCCGGAACGAGGCACATTATAAGCATCAGGATAAGGGACGCCGCCATAAGGCCTAAAGCAATAAGCGAGATGGGGGCTTTCCTTCTGGGAGCGCGTTCGTTCTTCTTCATTACGCGTCTCCGGGGCAAAGCTCGTTGCCGAGCTCTCTTATGTCTTCGGGTCCTAAGATGAGGATCATGTCACCGGGAGTAATGAGCTCGTCCATTCTTCTTACAAGCTCACCCTTGTCTGCGTAGAACTCTGCGTTGCCGCCTCTCTTGTTAATCTCGTCTGCGATGTTCTTGCTTGAGACCATGCCCTCGTGGATCACTTCTCTGTCCGTGAATATCTCCGAGAAAAGTATCTTCTCACAAGGCAACAAGCTTGTTACGTACTCCTCGAAAAGCGCATCTACTCGGTTGAAAGTCAGAGGCTGGAATATAACGAGAAGATGGTTGTGCGGCATATGCATGGCAGCATCTATAGTTACTCTTGCTGCAGTCGGGTGATGAGCGTAATCGACTACAACTTCACAACCCTTGTATGTGCCCTTGATGGTAAATCTTCCGTCGGCACCGCCGAACTCGTTAAGTGCTTTGATAATGGAATTAGCAGAGGCGCCGTTAAGGTAAGCGCAAGCCGCTGCGATAAGAGCATTGCTGATGTTATGTGCACCGGGAACTCTAAGCTGAACTCGTCCTGCGTTCTCACCCATAATGATGAGATCAAATCCCGGAAGGCCTTCTGTGTATGTGATGTTCTCAGCCTTGAAGTCAGCATCGGAACCGTCCGCAGCACATGTGATGACACGGGGTTTCCTGTTAGCTCTCTTGATAGCTTCCTTGATATTGGCGTCTGTACCCGTTACTACGAGGTTGCCGCCTTCGTCGATCTTATCGATGAACTGCGCGAAGACATCGATGACGTCATCCAATGTAGGATAGCAGTCAACGTGATCGTGATCGATGTTAGTGATAGCTGCTGTAGTTGATCTGAACTCGAGGAAAGAACGCTTGAACTCACAAGCTTCGGATACGAGAATATCTCTTCCTCCACCCTGTCTTACTGTTGAGCCTCCGATTCCGTCGAAAGGAGCACCGAGGTGGATAGTAGGATCAACGCCTTCCTCGATAAGCATCATGGATGTCATGGAAGTAGTTGTCGTCTTACCGTGTGTTCCGGAGATGTTGATAACGTTCTTGTAAGAGTTCGTCATAATACCTAAGAACTCTGATCTGTCGAATACTGTGATACCCTTCTCCAGAGCTCTTGCAAGTTCCTTGTTATGAGGAAGGATCGCTGCAGTCTTTACGATATAGTCAGGCTCGAACTCGTCGATATTCTCGGCTTCCTGAGAGTTATAGATAGTGATGCCCTGCTCGGCAAGGCCTGCTGTTCTTTCGGACGGATGATTGTCAGAGCCTCCGACCTTGAATCCGTAACCTTTTGTAAGAAGAGCGAGACCGCTCATTGATATACCGCCGATGCCAACAAAATAAACCTTGGCATCCTTCTTAAGTTCATCAAGTCTTAATTCAGACATAGTAAACACTCCTAACAAACTGCGCTAGGAAACATTATAACCTATTTATTATTTTACTTAAAATGCGCGAGTATAAACTTGTCGAGAATTTCCGTGTCGAGCGGAAACATTCCGGTCTCAAAAGTGGCAACCAGGTCTTTACCGAGAATTATGTTATTTCTTGCATAGACATTAAATCTGTTAACCGCATAATCCGCATAACTTTGCTTATCCATCGCACCGCAGTGTTCCCAGTAAATCTCCTTACGGTCTCTTAGCCTTAAGACCGTGAAGTCGGGATGGAACACACCTATATCAAGCCTTATGGGACATTCATATTTGTACGGGATATTGTGGTAAGTAAGCCTGTCTGCGATTATCTGCTCAGACTTGGATCTTACCCTCTCACCTTTAAGCGTAACGAAGTTCGGATCTCCTTCCGAGAAACCTTTCTTGTCATACGGCTTTCCGAGCCACTGTCTTTCATATTCCTCATCGGATAATGCGACCGGTCTTATGAGAGTCTTCCTGTCGTCGCGAAGATCTTTGTAGATATTCTCGAACTGAAGCTTAGGATAGTTATCGAGAATCTTTCTTATCGCCCGCTGTTCTTCCAATGCCGACTGTCTGACTTTCCGAAGATAACTCTTCTGTGCAAGATCTGAGATTATTTGTTTGTCAGATGCATCCAGGCGTCTTCCATTGTGATCTTTATCTCCTTTGATTTCTCCTGCACAATAATACGTCAGAGATTGTCCCTGCCTCTGAATCCTCAGTCTTCCCGGGGGTGATTTCTTAAGTTGTTTCTCTGCATAATCCACTACTTGATTGACATAGTTAAGCCTGGACTGCAGATCTTGCAAAGTCTTATCTATTTTCATATCTAAATCCCTCATTCCTTCCACAGAATGATAGGAAAATTATAATGCCGTAACCACTGAAATTAAAGGCCTTAGTATCACTTATCTGAATATTCAATTGTGATACAAGATTTCTTGTGATTTTTTGTATCAAAACACAGGAAAACAAAAGTGATACAAGGAATTCAACAAAACCTTGTATCACTTTATGATTCTTCTAATTGTGATACTGAAATCAGGCCAAATACTTGTATCAAAAAGACAAAAATGCATTTTTGATACTGCGCAGGCCCTGTCAGCCGGCCGCTTCAGCCTTACCAGCCGCCGCGGCGCCCTTATCTGAGTAGAGAACCTTGAGCAGGATAGGTGTCAGGATCGAAGATACTACGATCAGGAAGATAACCGACGTGAAATATGCGCCGCTTAATGCCCCGACAGACAATGCACGCTGGGCAACGATCAATGCGACCTCTCCTCTGGTCATCATGCCTACGCCGATCTTCAATGTATCCTTACCCTTGAATCCGCACACACGGGAGATAAGTCCGCAGCCGATGATTTTGGAAAGGAGACCTACAAGAACGAAACAGACTGAGAAAGCGAGGATGCTCGTATCTACAGCCTTGATATCTGTCTGAAGTCCGATGGATGCGAAGAACACAGGTCCGAAGATCATATAGGAATTGATATCCATCTTACGTGAGATATATGTTGAGTCATCCAAAGAACTTAAGATAACGCCGGCAACATAGGCACCTGTGATGTCCGCAACACCGAAGTACTTCTGTGCGCAGTAGGACATTACAAAGCACAATGCAAGTCCGATAATCGGGATTCTTCTGGTGTGCGGCCAACGCTTATCGATAACCTTGAATACTCGGTAGAACAGGTAACCGAACACCAAACTTACAAGGAAGAACAATCCGCTCATGAGGAACGTCTTGCTGATGTCCTGAGTGGGGTCCTTCATACCGATTACGATAGTAAGAACGAAGATACCGATAACGTCATCAATGATAGCGGCACTAACGATAGTCGTACCGACAAACTCACTGATCTTACCAAGCTCTTTTAATGTCTGAACAGTGATTGAAACTGACGTAGCCGTGAGGATCAATCCTACGAACAATGCCTTATAGAATTCCTCATCACCCCAGGGTGCGAATCCGTAGAATGCCATGTAGAGCAAAGTACCTGCAACAAGCGGTACGAACACGCCTGCACAAGCGATGAGAAGCGCCTTGAATCCGGTCTTTCTTAAGTCGGAAATTCTGGTCTCAAGACCTGCAGTAAACATAAGAAGCATAACGCCGATCTCAGCCATATAACCTAAGAAATCAGAGTAGCCTACAAGACCCAATACAGAGGGGCCTACGAGAAGACCTGCAACGATCTCTCCTACTACCTGAGGGGCCTTGAGCTTTCTTGCACAAAGACCGAAGAACTTAGCCGCAATAATTATAATCGCAAGCGATCTGAAAACTTCATACTTCTCCACGGATAACGCCTTTCTTAAAACGTAATGGGTCCTACTGTTGCTTCTGTGAAACTGATAAGATCCTTGGGCGCGAGCTTAAGCTGCACTCCTCTTTGACCGCCGCTTACATGAACTACATCAACAAGCTCGATCATCTCATCTATAAATGTTCTGTATTTCTTCTTCATACCTATGGGAGAGCAGCCTCCTCTGATGTAACCCGTGACTTTAAGAAGGTCCTTCACATGGATGAGTTCCACACGCTTTGCACCTGCAAGAACTGCTGCTTTCTTAAGGTCTAGTTCATCGTCAACGGAGAGGCAGAATACAACATACTCGCCCTGGTCCGTAACTGCTGTTAATGTCTTGAAAACTTCCTCGTAAGGGATACCAAAAAACTCCGCGACATGATGGCCGTCGAGATCGTTCTCGTCGAACTCATATTCCTTTGCTTCGTAAGGGATCTTGTCCTTATCGAGCATACGCATTGCATTTGTCTTTTTGATACCAGCCATAATTACCTTCAACTACTATATATCATCGCTTAGATTATTCAATTCACAACTGATGATATAATTAAACAAAATTATGAATCAGAGGTCCCTAATGCTTAGTAAGAATTATCCCGAGCACGACATCAACAAGGTCTTCGATATGTTCGAGGAGACGATTAATAACGGCGGCGTCGCAGACAAGACCGGTGCCGAACTTACACTGATAAATAAGCTTTTCGCGAATATGCCTCCTGAAGCTTCCGAGTACGCCATGATGATGCTCCACGGCACACCGGCGACTGAGCTTCCCGCGAGTGCACAGGAGGTAATGCCGCTTTACGTGCGCTTCTTAAATCTTGCAGAGTACCTCGAAAAGGTGGATGCGCTCCGTGAAGTTCCCGCTTCACTTTCTACGGAGGATATCATGCGCCGTCACGAGATGATGAACTCACTTGAGGAGCACGAGAAGTCCTTTGGGGCGCAGCTTCTTGGCTTTAACCTTAACGAGACAACAGAAGCCGTAGAGGAAGCAAAGGAAGAGGAAGAAACCAAGGAAGGCTCCTCTGCTTTGCACCTTATGAATGCCGCAGCACCCGTATTCGGATGCACGGATCCCGTTAAGACTGCGATGTTCTACGAAGATCACCTGGGATTTAAGGCGACACACTTAAGTGATGAGAAGATGCCGCATATAAGACTTGTAAGGGATAATATTGTTCTTGCGCTCGTAGAAAGCCCCGTAAGAATAGCTCCCATCGCGATGTACGAGCTAATAATCTACGTCACTGAGCCGATGCTTCTGTACCATGAACTTAAGGCAGCGGGTGTAACTATCGTCGAGGATCTTCCTGAAGCCAAGGAAGCCGAGAATGCGACTTCCAACAGACAGTTCGTGTTCGAGGACTGCGATGGAAGAAAGATCTGCGTTTCTCAGTCAACCGAGATCGTCTGATTTCCTCTTAACCTCAACTGTAGATTTCTCCAAAGTAGGTCTGTCCATGACTGCAAGCCTGCCGCACTTGTTGCAGGTCATCTTGCACTCTGCGCCGACTCTCGTGAGGGTCCATTCGAAGCTTCCGCAGGGGTGCTTTTTCTTCATCTTGACCACGTCACCGACTTCATATTTGTATAAGAAAAACTTGCCCGGCATAAAAACTCCCCCTTACCTGATTCCGTACGTCACTCGGTCGTTCCCGCCGAAGTCTTTCAGCACTTTAACATTGTTAAACCCTTTATTTACAAGGGTTTGCGAGACCTGTTTCCCCTGATCGTAACCATGCTCTACTATGAGTGCGCCACCTTTCTTGAGGCACTTTAAGGCGATATTACAGATGTGAGGATAGAAGATAAGGCCGTCATCCCCCCCTGCCAAAGCAAGGTGCGGTTCGAACTTTCCGACCTCGACATCAAGCTCATCCATATCCGTCCTATTTATGTACGGAGGGTTCGCCGTGATGACATCAAATTCACCCTCAGGAATGTCCTCGGCAAGAACATCAAGCTTGATCGCGGAGATCTTGGAAGGAGCAACTGAAGCTTCCTTAATATTCTCGCTTGCAACTGCCAAAGCAGCCTCCGACACATCGGAAATCACCACCTCAGCATCGCCTTTCTTGGCTAATAACGTGTTAAGAACCGAGATGCCTACGCACCCTGTTCCCGTGCACAGATCGAGAATACGGGGGCGTGAGACTGCTTCTGAGCCGATAGAAATGCTCGCGACGTCCCCTGCTGCGAAATCCAATGCGCCCAAGTGCTGTAAAGCAGCCTCTACAAGAAGCTCCGTATCGGCTCTGGGGATCAAAACGTCGGGCGTTACCTTGTACTCTTCCTTGTAGAACGCCTGCCTTCCTATGATGTACGCCACCGGCATGCCCTCAGCACGCTTCTTTACGGCCTCATCGAAAAGCTTCTCATCGTCGCCCAGGTAAGAAAAAATCACGCCTATATCAAAACGGGCATCTTCTCTTTCGATGCCCGCCTCTGTAAGTATCTTAATTGCTTTATCCGGATTACCAGACATCTTCGTCTGCGTTCTCGGGAATAACCGCCTGCATAGCTGCGATAGCGACCTCTACGATAGGAGCATCAGGCTCAGCCGTAGTGATCTTCTGAAGCCACAGACCGGGCTTGGACAAACCTCTGCAGACAAAGTTCTCATCGTGGCGTCCTACAAATCTTAAGATCTCGAATGAGATACCGCAGATGAACGGGATGAGAATTATTCTGATCAAAGCACTTACGATGAATCTTCCGTCACCTACAAGGATTCCTGCTACCGTATAGATAAGGATGGAGATAGCAAGAACGAGGAACATGAAAGATGTTCCGCAGCGGGGATGGAACCTACTATGCTTCATGATGTTCTCAACAGTCAAAGGTTCGCCTGCCTCATAGCATGCAATTGTCTTATGCTCTGCACCGTGATAACGCCATACGCGGTCGATACCTTCGATCTTGGAAGCGAATTTAAGGTACAGGAAGAAGATAATCATTCTTAATACACCCTCGGCAAGATTAAGGACAACGGACATCCATGTCGTATCTGCAAGAGCGCTGCCCATAAGCTTAGTCGCAATAAATACGATGAGCCAGGGCAAAAGGATAAACAATCCGACGGAAAGAAGTATTCCGAGGACTGCCGATAAAGTTACCATTACGTTGTAGTGCTTGGTTAAATACTGATCGAGCGCGGAAGGCTTCTTCTGCTCTTCCTCGGATGTCTTGGGAGCACCCTGCTCTGAGATATCTGCTGACTTCATAAGGGCATCTGTACCCTTAACGAGCATCTTATAGAATCTGATACAGCCTCTGATGAAAGGGACCTTCTCGTAGAATGATACACGCTCGGACTGAGTCATCTCCTCTACGTGGATCGTTCCGTCGCCCTTTCTGACAGCGATACATGTCCTCTTCGGACCGACCATCATGATACCCTCGATGAGAGCCTGACCGCCTATCGTTGTCTTCTTCAAAGCCTTCTTTATTTCCTGTGTGTTTTCTATTTCTGACATGTCTTATATTGTAAAAAAGAACTGCCTTGGTTTCAAGGCAGTTCTTGTTTGGGTTAATCTTAAGCTCTTCCCATTCTCTTGTTGAACTTGTCGATTCTTCCGCCTGTATCTACAAGCTTCTGCTTGCCTGTGTAGAACGGATGGCAGTTAGAGCAGATATCGACGTTGATCTCAGGCTTAGTAGAGATAGCCTCGAATGTTGCTCCACATGCGCACTTTACAACAGCGTTGTAAGTCGTAGGATGGATGTCAGTCTTCATTTCTTTCACCTCGTAATCAAAGATACGGTGCGTACACGCGCACGTATACCGTATCGGATTTCATGTAACCGCAAGATAATATCTTATTTATAAGCGGTTGTCAACAAGATTCAGCCGACGACATAAGAGAGAATGTCATCGAACGATTCGATGGCACCCATAGCGAAAGCGATGGCAACAAGAACGATCGTAACTACAATGCCCAGGATGAACATGCAGAAGTATGATCTTGCGAAGTTCTTAACGTTTCTGTTGCCGGATGCAAACGCGAATACGATGAGGAAGATAAAACCAATAACCGGAATAGAGAAAAGAAGCTCATATCCGAAGTATCCCCACATACTAATCGGCTTATACTCAGCAGGTACATTGTTGTTACTCATTTCCAATACCCCCAACAAATAAAATATGTTTTATTATACACAAACAATTTTATTCATCAACTGAGAACGACTTCTTAGCTGACCGTACAAATCTCGCGTTATCTGGAGTGAGCTTAAGGAAGTTAAGCACAGCTTCTGTTCCTGCAATCGTGTCGACGTCGGCAATAGCTTTTCGAGTGAGCCAGACGGAAGAGAGCTGCTCCTCTGTAAGGAGAAGGTCCTCACGGCGGGTACCGGACTTATCTACTGCAATTGCAGGGTAAACACGTCTGTCTGCAAGCTTCCTGTCGAGTACTACTTCCATGTTACCCGTGCCCTTGAACTCCTCGAAAATAACCTCGTCCATGCGGGAGCCCGTCTCGATGAGTGCAGAAGCGATAATTGTAAGGCTTCCTCCGAACTCGATGTTACGTGCGGCACCAAAGAATCTCTTAGGACCATAGAGGGAACCCGGATCAAGACCACCTGAAAGAGTTCTGCCTGTAGGATTAATAGTAAGGTTATAAGCACGTGCAAGTCTTGTCATGGAGTCGAGAAGGATAACTACATCCTGTCCGAGCTCAACAAGTCTCATTGCTCTTTCGAGAACGAGCTCAGTTACTCTTACGTGATTCTCAGGACGCTTGTCGAATGTTGAATAAACAACCTCGCCCTTGATAGATCTTTGCATATCAGTAACTTCCTCAGGACGCTCGTCGATGAGAAGTACGATTACCTTACATTCAGGATTGTTAGCTGTGATAGCGTTGGCAACCTTCTTAAGAAGGACTGTCTTACCGGCCTTCGGAGGAGAAACAATCATACCTCTCTGGCCCTTACCGATAGGACAGAACAGATCGATGATTCTGCAGGAAAGATCTTCCTTGTTAGTCTCGAGCTTCAATCTGCTGTCGGGATAAATAGCGGTGAGACTTTCAAATCTCGGACGCTTTCTTGTAATCTCAAAATCTGAATCCTCAGGGATCTCGATATCGTTTACCGCAAGTACTTTACGAAGCGGTGCGTATCTGTCTTTACCCTTAGGAGCTACTGCAAGACCTCTGATCTTGTCTCCCTTACGAAGACCTAATCTTCTGATCATCTGGCCTGCGATATATGCATCCTCTTCACCGGGGAGATAATTCTTAACGTGAATGAATCCATTGTAGTCAT
>JAEEGL014002545.1_pt1 | contig 18136 bp, 17 predicted proteins | sample 9134231 | NCBI WGS metagenome assembly JAEEGL01 (sample SAMN16246548, study PRJNA631951) | gut metagenome | biome: gut microbiome; feature: rumen; material: fiber-attached | host: Bos | place: Iran: Karaj | collected 2018-10 | reverse complement strand
GACCTTCTCTTATATCTTCACCGCTTAAGTTGGGTTCATTATCCTTAAGAAGCTTATTGCTTCTGGCATAATCATTGAAGGTCTTGGTAAGCGCATTCCTGAATCCCTCCAAGTGGGTACCGCCTTCGGGAGTATTTATATTATTGACAAAAGAATAGATACTCTCGTTATAAGCATCATTATGCTGCATTGATACTTCGACGAGCACATTGTTCTTTTTGCCCTCAAAATACATGATCGTCGGATATAAAGCTTCCTTGGACCTGTTCAGATACTGGACAAATTCCTTGATTCCGCCCTCATAATGGAAAGTCTTCTCCTGCTCGATGCCTTCACGTGTATCAATAAGTGTGATCTTAAGGCCCTTGGTAAGAAAAGCGGTCTCTCGGAGTCTTGTTTTTAATGTGTCATAATCGTATACAAGATCTTCAAAGATTGTTCCGTCGGGCTTAAAGGTTACTTTTGTGCCGCTCTCATCCTCACCGCAGGTGCCTATCTCTTTTAACGGATAGCAGGTATGTCCTCTTTCATAGCGCTGCTCATAAAGTTTGCCTTCTCTTCTGATCTCTACGGAAAGCCAGTCAGATAAAGCGTTTACAACAGAAGCGCCGACACCGTGAAGACCGCCGGATACCTTGTATCCGCCGCCGCCGAACTTGCCGCCTGCATGAAGTATGGTAAATACAACCTCAACCGCAGGGATTCCTGCTTTGTGATTGATTCCTACGGGAATTCCGCGTCCGTTATCTATTACTGTAATAGAGTTGTCGGGATTGATCGTAACCTCTATCTCGCTGCAGAATCCCGCCAAAGCTTCATCAACCGCATTGTCGACTATCTCGTAAACAAGATGATGAAGTCCTCTGGAAGATGTGCTTCCGATATACATACCCGGTCTTTTTCTTACGGCTTCAAGACCTTCAAGTATCTGTATCTGGTCAGCTCCATATTCATTTTCGATATTTTTCTTGTCAGCCATAACATCCTTTCATGCAAGAAAATGCGACTATTGTTGCTCGTTTATTACTTTACCGTTTGATATATGAAACAGCTTATCTATCTTAAGTCTGCTGTTTACAAAATCTTCAACGCCCGTACAGGTGATGATCGTCTGTACATCTCCTATTGAATCAAGAAGAAAATTCTGTCTTCCGGTATCAAGCTCCGAAAGTACGTCATCCAAAAGGAGTATCGGTGTATCACCGATCAGTTTCTTTACAATCTCCACTTCTGCAAGTTTTAGGGATAAAGCCGCGGTTCTCTGCTGTCCCTGGGAACCGAACTTCCTTATATCGAGATCACCGCTCATAAATGCGAAATCATCTCTGTGAGGACCTGTATTTGTCATTTTGGTCTTGATATCGCGCTCGGTAGAAGCAGCAAGTGCCTCCGCAAAATCATCTATCTCTACATTCGGTTCATACTCTATCCTTAAGGATTCTCTTCCGCCTGATATTTTTTCATGTACAGGCGCAATAACCTCATTGAGCTGTTCAACAAAAGATCTTCTTCTTTCAATTACTTTGCTTCCAAAACTGACTAACTGAGAATCCCATATGCTTATGGTTTCTTTTAGAGAAGGATTAAAGAACAAGTCCTTAAGAAGAGCATTTCTCTGATTAACTATCTTGTTATAGTTATTCAGGTTATATAAATAAAAATCATCAAGCTGACACAGCTCCATGTCCGTGAATCTTCTTCTTTCACCCGGTCCGCTCTTAACTATTCCAAGATCTTCCGGAGAAAAAAAGACCACGTTTATCAAACCCAATAACTCAGAAGCTTTCTTTATTCTTTTTGAGTCTATCGCTATGCCTTTTGTCTTAGACTTGCGAAGATGAATATCTAGTTTTGTATCTACTTCCTTTTTGTTTAAAAGGACTCTTATATGTCCTTCTTCACAGCCAAATCTTATGATGTCCTTATCTTTGGTGCCTCTGTGAGATTTGGTAGTGGCTGCAAGATAAATAGGTTCAAGTATATTTGTTTTTCCCTGGGCATTGTCACCGTACAGGATATTGGTACCGTGATCAAATTCAATGCTTATATTTTCATAGTTCCTGAAATCTGCTAGTTCCAGGGATCTGATTATCATAAATCACCTTTCATCAGGCTGATTATCCTGTATTCTTCACCTTCTGCTTCAAAGATATCCCCGTCATAAAGTTTACGGCCTCTTCGAAGTTCGGTCTCTCCGTTAACTTTTATGCATCCGTCCAAAATCTCGTTTTTGGCATCTGCACCGTTTGCGGACAGACCGGCTTTTTTGAGAGCCTGTCCAAGCTTTATGAATTCATCTTTGATAGTGATATCGATCATTTTTATCAGGATACTGTAGTAAAGTTTATCGGAAGTACAAGGTAAATATATGTATCCTCATCATCTCTAATGAAGCAGGGAGACTTGGGATTTACCATATACATATTAACTTCATCACTGTCTATAACTTTTAAGACATCCATCACAAATTTTGGATTAAATCCTATCATGATGTCCTTGCCTTCTTTGGTTATATCAATATCCTCGTTCATGCTTCCCTGAGTTGAATTGATCTTAAGCTCAAGATTATTGTCGGTGATATTGACGATTATAGGTCTCTTGTCGCCTTCTTTAACCAGAATTGTGGATCTGTCTATACAGTCAAGAAGATTGGTTCTTCCGACAGTTACTTTTGTCTCATAATCTCTGGTGATCATCTGATCTACATTAAAATACTCGCCTTCAATAAGTCTTGAAAGAACAAGAGTATCATCAAATTCAAAAAGAATATGATTAGAAGTAAAGAATATGTTTACATTCTTATCGGTATCATCACCTATGATCTTGCTGATCTCACTTAAAGTCTTGCCGGGAACAATGACTTTTTTGGGTGAATATACGTTTTTAAGTTTGACGTTTCTTATGGAAATCCTGTGTCCGTCCAAAGAAGCAACTCTTAAGTTATCTTCTTTAATATCAAAAAGCTCACCGGTCATTATCGGATTGTTGTCATTATCGGATATTGAGAAGATAGTCTGCTTTATTACTTCTTTTAACGTATACTGAGATATAACTATAGAATCGGAATGATCTATCTGAGGAAGTGCAGAGAATTCTTCAGCAGGTTTTCCTATAATACTGAATTTTGCCTTTTCACAGGTAATATTTGCCTTAAGGCTGTCATCAGTAGTAATGGTAACCTCATTATCGGGAAGTTTACGTATTATATCCAGGATCTTGGATTCAAGAGCTATCTTTCCTTTTTGCTCAATCCTTCCATTTATCACGGTTTCAATTCCGAGTTCCATATTATTGCCGACCAGTTTAATGGTATCACCGCTAGCATCTATTAAAATACACTGCAGGATAGACATGGTAGTTTTGGATGGAACTGCCTTTGATACAATAGTTAAACCGTTTAAGAGTTCTGACTTTGTACAAATGATCTTCATGGACAAACCTTTCTGTGGATGAATTGGCCCTTTATTATCTATAATTAAGTAATCATAGTAATAGGGGATGTTAAAATGTGTATAACCTTATATATTATACTAAATATAAGCAAAAATTAAAACTTTTACATGTTGAAAACCTATGGATAACTTTAAATAACTGTGGTTTTATTTATTTATCAAGTATTTTGCTCTTTATTGATTTAACCTTCTGAGCCATATTGTTATCTTCGGCTATCTCGGTTTCTATCTTTTTTACACCGTGTATTATTGTTGTATGGTCTTTTTTACCTAAGATTTTTCCTATATCCGCAAGAGATGCTTCTGTCATATCCCTGCACAGATACATAACGATCTGTCTGGGTTCAACCAGTTCGGCATTTCTCTTTTTGCTTGTTACATCTTCTTCAGTGATATTATATTCTTCACAAACCTTCTTTAATATATAAGAAGGAGTTATGTCTTTAGGTTTATCCGGATAGATTATGTCTTTTAAAGCTTCTTCCGCATTTTCAAGATTGATATCTACATTATTTAGTTTTGAATAAGCGATTATCTTGTTAAATGCACCTTCCAGCTCTCTTATGTTTGATTTTATGTTTGAAGCTATGTATTTGAAGATCTCTTCATCTACAACTTTGCCCATGGATTCGGCTTTTTTGGCAAGTATAGCCATTCTTGTCTCATAATCCGGAGGCTGAATATCTGCTATAAGTCCCCATTCAAACCTGGACTTAAATCTTTCATCCAGAGTTTCCATCTCTTTCGGAGGCTTATCTGATGAAAGGATTATCTGTTTTCCGTTCTGATGAAGAGTATTAAATGTATTAAAGAATTCTTCCTGAGTCTGCTCTTTTCCTATAATAAACTGGATATCATCTATGATCAGAACATCAACATATCTGTATTTATCCCTTAATTTCTTGGTTGAAGCGGATCTTATCGATTCAATAACGTCATTGGTAAACTGCTCGGAAGTAACATACAGTATCTTGGTCTTCGGATTATTCTCAAGTATAAAATGACCTATTGAATGCATCAGATGCGTCTTGCCGAGTCCCGCTCCTCCGTATATGAAAAGAGGATTGTATATATCACCGGGTGATTCGGCAACGGCCAAAGATGCGGAATGTGCAAATTTATTGCTTCCGCCTACGACAAATGTATTGAATTTGTATTTTGGATTGAGATTTGCAGTCCAGGATCCGGTGTTATATTCAGGTTCTTTACCGGGTTTCATGATGTTTCCCTGATCCGAATCTTTTTCAAGCCTGAATTCAACTTCATACTTTTTATCGAACATTTCAGATATTGTAACCTGAAAAAAGTCCTTGTATTTGTTTGATATGTAGTTGAGTGCATGTGACTGGTCCGAAGGAATGAGTATTATGACCGAATCATCGGTCACGCTGCCCAACTTCAGCGGAGAAATCCATGTAGTATATGATACGTCAGAAAGGTTGTATTCCTTCTGAATTTTCTCTTTTATTATGTCCCAGGATTCTTTTATGTTGTCCATATCTGTCCTTTTTGAAAACGCTTTGTGTCTTATGATACCTTAATGAAGACCTATTTTCAATGAAAGAATAATGCACATTTTGTGGATTATTTATGTGGATAAGTGGTATAAGTTTACATATTTTTGACGCCGTAAATGACTTATGTTTATCTTGGTGTTAATCCGTAATCAACATCAAAAATGTACGTATTTTAGGATTTATCAGCAACGACATATATAATATTAACAGTTAATAAACAACTTATCCACATAATTATCCACAATGTGGGGATAAAATTATGGTAACCTGTTAATGTTCATACTTATATAATGGAAATTTTCTTGACTTAGCATAAACCTTTATATATAATCGGTTTGTTATCCTTTGGACATAGAATATCCTTTATTTTCGTTGTTCAGTGTGACTCCTGTACTTCGGAATATGGGTACATAAGGAGGTGTTTGGCTTATGAAGATGACATATCAGCCCAAAAAGCGTCAGCGCAATAAAGTACATGGCTTCAGATCCAGAATGAGTACTGCCGGCGGACGCAAGGTTCTGGCTTCCAGAAGAGCAAAAGGCAGACATAAATTAACAGTCTAATGTTTATTGATTAGGCCGCATATTATGTGGCCTTTTTTTATCGTCAAAAAATATGACAAAAACAGAGTCACTTAAAAACACAGCCCAGTTTAAAACCGTATATGAAAACGGCAAGTCTCGTGCCAACAAAGATTTAGTAATGTACGTCCTGGATAACCGTACGGATTCCAACAGACTGGGGATCTCTGTCAGCAAAAAAGTCGGCAACAGTGTAGTGCGCCACCGCTTATGCCGATTGATCAGGGAATCATACAGACTGCATGAGGATATGTTTGATAGTGGTTTGGACATAGCAGTTGTTGTGCGCAGGGGAGCTGATCATTGTACTTACCATGATATAGAGAGCTCTCTGATACATCTGGCCAAGATTCATCATATATATAAGGAAAAATAAAATGATGAAAGATTTAGTGATCCGGATGATCAAATTCTACAGAAAATACTTATCTCCATTAAAAAGAACCAAGTGTCCCTATATTCCCACATGTTCGGAATACGGACTTGAAGCCGTTGAAAAATACGGAGTCATCAAGGGAGGAGCGCTTGCGGCATGGAGAATTTTAAGATGCAATCCTTTTTCGAAAGGAGGATATGATCCGGTTCCGTGATCATATCCGTAACAGTTATTTGGAGGTTTAGTTTTGTCAGGAATCTTACTTACCCCCTATTCAGGAGCAATCCTCGGACCTATAGCCAAAGTCCTTGGATATCTCATGAATTGGATCTTTATCTTACTTGATAAGATCGGTATACCGAATATAGGTCTTGCGATCATCATCTTTACCATAGTTATATATGGCCTGCTTACTCCTCTTACGGTTAAGCAGCAGAAATTCTCAAAACTTTCTGCCAAGATGAATCCTGAGATTCAGGCTATTCAGGCAAAATACAAAGACAAAAGGGATACCGAATCTTCAATGGCAATGCAGCAGGAGACCAAAGCTGTATATGCCAAGTACGGAGTTTCTCCTTCGGGAAGCTGTGTGCAGCTGCTCATTCAGATGCCTATTCTGTTCGCGCTGTACAGGGTTATCTATTCTTTTCCCGCATATGTTACAAAAGTAGGCGATACATTCAGAGTTCTTGCCGATAAGATAGTAGGCCAGGATAACGGTCAGTTTATATTAAATGCTTCAGCCGATGAACTTAAGAGTGTTGCGCAGGCTGTTTCCCAGTACAGCAAGAATCTGGAAGCTGAAGGCAATCTTACAAACGGCATCATTGATGTACTTAATAAAGTTTCATCATCCGATATGACTGTTTTGTCATCACATTACGGTCTTGCGGATCTTAAGTTCGGCGGTGTAAACATATTAAGTACGCTTGACGGCGCAGGAAATATAATAAGCAAAGGTCTTATTGATACTTATAACTATTTCCTCGGACTCAATATCGCAAACTCACCCCAGTTCATGTTTACAAATGCATGGAGCAATCACAAGTTCGGGATGTGTTTTGTTGCGATCGTGATCCCTCTTTTATCTGCATTAACCCAGTGGCTCAACGTTAAGCTCATGCCCCAGGCAGGCAATAATGACGCAAATGCCGCTAATTCAGGTGATTCAGGCGCGGCAATGCAGCAGTCAATGAAGACCATGAACATGATGATGCCTCTTATGTCGGCATTCTTCTGTTTCACTCTTCCCGTAGGTATGGGTATCTACTGGATAGCCGGTGCAGTTGTACGTACGGTTCAGCAGGTGATCATCAACAAGCATATCGACAAGATGGATATTGACGAGATCATCAAGAAGAATGAAGCCAAGGCTAAAAAGAAGATCGAAAAGGCCGGAGTTACCGCGCAGAAGATGCAGCAGTATGCATCCATGAATACCAGAAAGATCTCCGATATAGCAAATGCAGGTTCAATAGCAGCCTCTTCAACAGATTCAGCTGCAGACAGCTCACAGAATACTTCTTCCAACAAACCTGCACCCGGAAGTCTGGCTGCCAAGGCCAATATGGTAAAAGAGTATAACGAAAGAAACAATAAGTGATCCGGAGGATTTTTAATCATGGAATATACAGAATTTACAGGTAAATCCATAGAAGAAGCGCTTACTGCAGCATGCGAACATTTCTGCGCAACAAGCGATAAAGTGGAATACGAAGTAGTTGATGAGGGAGCTTCGGGTTTCCTCGGAATAGGTGCCAAGCAGGCAGTTATCAAAGCAAAGCTCAAAGATTCGGATGTAGTGAGCAAAGCTAAGAATTTCTTAAATGACATATTTGCTTCAATGCAGATGGCAGTTAACATGGATGCTTCCTATGATGATATCGAGAAGGAGCTTTCCATTGATCTTAAGGGTGATGACATGGGAGTTCTCATTGGCAAAAGAGGACAGACTTTGGATTCACTTCAGTATCTCGTATCTTTAGTTGTTAATAAGGGTGAAGAGAATTATATAAGAGTCAAGGTTGATACCGAGAACTACAGGGAGCGCCGTAAGCAGACACTTGAAAACCTTGCAAAGAACATGGCATTCAAGGTTAAAAGATCACGCCGCCAGGTTACTCTTGAGCCCATGAATCCTTATGAGAGAAGAATAATCCACTCAACTTTGCAGGATGACAAATATGTGGAAACTCATTCAGAGGGTGAAGAGCCTTACAGATATGTAGTGATCACACCTAAGAAAGGTGAGTATTATACGGATAACAGATCAGGAAGCAGATACGGCGGAGGACGCCGCAGATATTGATCTTTATCTTAAAGGTTTTTTAGTGGGAAGACCTGCTTTGCGCGGATATTTATCCGGTGTGGAGCAGGTTTTTTGTATGTTTATGAGATTTCTGGAGATATCACTGTTTGGAAGAGTGAATGAATCGATTTTTATGATCATTCCGCCCAGTATGCTAAGAGCATTTTCGGAATCTGATATTTCAGCAGCCACTTCATCACCTTTGTATGAGACAAATGAGCCTGAGATCTTTACATAAGGAAGCGCATATTCGGATAAGACAGCGAGATTTGCCACCGCTCTTGAAACCACGAGATCAAATGATTCCCTGATCCCCGGTTCTTTGACATAGTCTTCTGCGCGTGAATCTACTGTACTTATGCTTCCGACGCTGTTAAGATCCAGTTCTTCTATAACTTTGTTTAAAAAGGTGATCCTTTTGGTAAGGGAATCAAGCAGGGTGATGTGTATGTCCGGATAGGCTATCTTTAAAGGAATGCCCGGAAAACCGGCTCCGGTTCCTATGTCCAGTATTTTGATATCCTTTTTTCCGGGATCCGAAAGATCATATATGCGGCATATGCTCAAGGAATCCGCAAAATGTTTAAGACAGACATCTTTATATTCGGTTATGGCTGTGAGGTTCATTACTTCGTTTGCCTTGATCAGCATATCAAAGTAAGCCATGAACCCGGATGTCTGTTCATCTGTCAGAGATATATTAAGCTGTTTTAGCAGATCTGTAAGTATCTTTGGATCGTTCATATTATTTATTCAGGTAAACCAAAAGCACTGCGATGTCGGACGGAGAAACACCCGATATTCTGGATGCCTGTCCGATATTGGCAGGTCTGAATGATTTAAGTTTCTGTCTGGCTTCAAGTCTTAAGCTGTCAACCAGATCGTAATCGATATCTTCAGGTATCTTCTTTTTTTCGTTTTTCTTAAAATCTTCTATCTGGCTGTTCTGTCTGTCTATGTAGCCGCGGTATTTAATCTCGATCTCAACCTGCTCGATCACATCTTTCGGAAGAGACGGCCTGTCGGGATCGAGAGGAGCAATCTTGTCATAATCAAGTTCCGGACGGCATATAAGTTCCGCAAGTGTAAATGCCGTTTTAAGCGGTGCGGAATCAAAGCTTGCCATAAACTCCTGAACTTCGGCCTTTCCTCCCACGCTTACGGATGAAAGTCTTTCGATCTCAGATTCTATGAGTTTCTTTTTAATTTTTGTTTTTTCGTTGTCTTCATCGGATACGAGTCCGACTTCGTGGCCGATCTCCCTTAATCTTAAGTCGGCATTGTCCTGTCTTAGGATCAGTCTGTATTCCGCTCTGGATGTCATCATCCTGTAGGGTTCATTATTGTCTTTGGTCACAAGGTCGTCTATTAGTACGCCGATATATGCCTGGGACCTGTCTAATATCACGGGTTCTTTGCCCTGAATCTTGCGGGATGCGTTGATGCCTGCCATCAGACCCTGCGCAGCGGCCTCTTCATAACCGGAACTTCCGTTAAACTGTCCCGCGCAGAAGAGTCCCGAAATATCCTTAAGTTCCAGAGATAACTTAAGCTGGCCGGGACATAAGCAGTCATATTCTATCGCATAGGCATTCCTCACCATATGACAGTTTTCAAGTCCTGGGAGAGTCCTATACATTCTGATCTGAACATCTTCGGGAAGTGAAGATGACATTCCGCTTAAATATACTTCGTTGGTATATAAACCTTCAGGTTCTATGAATATCTGGTGGCGGTCTTTATCTGCAAACTTAACGACCTTGTCTTCTATTGAAGGACAGTATCTCGGACCTGTTCCTTCTATGACGCCTGCATATATCGGAGAGCGGTCTAAGTTTTCACGGATTATCTCGTGAGTTTTTTCATTTGTATAAGTTAAGTAGCAGCTGACCTGTTCTTTTTGAATGGTGTCGGGATCCGTTGAATATGAAAAAGGAATGATCGGCACATCGCCTTTCTGCTCTTCCATCTTGGAATAATCAAGACTTCTTCCGTCCATTCTTGCAGGAGTTCCCGTTTTGAATCTGCGGAGTTCGATACCTATATTGCGGAGTGAGTCGCTTAGATGGGTTGCAGCCTGAAGTCCGTTCGGTCCGGTATATGTTATGGTCTCACCGCATAAGCACCTTGCGCTTAAGTATGTTCCCGTTGCAATGATCACGGCGCTGCAATGATATACGGATCCTGTATAGGTTTTTACTCCGGTAATTTTTTTTCTGTAACTTCCGTTGCAGTCTTCAGTCATGATCTCGCAGACTTCACCCTGTCTTACATACAGATTATCCGTATTCTCTAGAACCTTTCGCATGGACTTTGAGTATTCGGATTTATCGGCCTGCGCTCTGAGTGAATGGACTGCCGGTCCTTTTGATGCATTAAGCATTCTGGACTGGATGAAGGTTTTATCTATATTTTTGCCCATCTCTCCGCCGAGCGCATCCAGTTCCCTGACCAGATGTCCTTTGGAGGTTCCGCCTATGTTGGGATTGCAGGGCATGAGTGCGATCGATTCCACTGATACCGTAAAGATCACGGTCTCAAGTCCCAGGCGTGCGCATGCAAGAGCAGCTTCACATCCGGCGTGGCCTGCACCTATGACGCAGACGTCTGCGTAGTATTCTGTTGTCTTGTCTGAATAAACTGATCTCATTAAGTTATTTTCCCATGCAGAATTTTGAGAAGATCTCGTTTACTATATCCTCAGTGACTTCGGCTCCGGTGATCCGGGCGAGTGCTTTGTAAGCATCAGTTAAGTCAATGCAGTACAGGTCTTCAGATACACCGTTTTGAATCGATGATCTTACCTTGTCCAATGAATTCTGCGCTTCTTTTAATGCTTCAACGTGACGGAGGTTTGTTATGATTATCTGATGATCGTATGACAGATCTTCATTATAAAACATCTCACGTATCGTATCTTTTAAATCGGAAATTCCTTCACCCGTTACCATGGAGGTAGACAGGATAGCGGAAGGTGAAATGCCGTATTTTTCAAATTCATTTTTTATGCGGTCCGTGTTTTGAGGGTCAATATCTGCAATATCATTTTTGTTAAGAAGAAGAATTATCTTTTTATTCTTAAGGACATCTATGACTTCCGCATCTTTTAATTCAAAGGCGGATGAGGTGTCTGCTATATATATGATGAGGTCTGCGTCTCTGGCCGAGTCGATCGCACGGCTTACACCTATCTGCTCTATTCTGTCGGATGTATCTCTTATGCCTGCGGTATCGGTAAGTATCAAAGCCACATCATTGATCCGGATTTTTTCCGTGAGGGTATCTCTGGTTGTTCCGGGTATATCCGTAACTATTGCTCTGTCTGTTCCGGAGAGAAGATTAAGCAGAGATGATTTGCCCGCGTTCGGATCACCCAGAATACATGTTAAGATTCCTTCCGATAATATGCGTCCTTCATCATATGACTTTATCAGCTTGGAAAGTTTTGATGAGATATCATCTGTTTTGTGAAGAAGCTCTTCATCATATCCGCTCAAGTCATAACTGTCCGGATCGTCAAGAGCAGATTCTATTCTGGCTATTTCAAACAGGATTTCAGAACATATGTTATCTAATAGAGAATACAGATCACCGCGCAGCTGTCTTACGGACTGATCCAGCGCCGTATCGGATGATGCGCGTATCGTATCCATTACTGCTTCCGCTCTGGTCAGATCGAGCCTTCCGTTTAAGAATGCTCTTTTCGTAAATTCACCGGGATCAGCCAAACGTGCCCCGGTGTTTAATACGGTATCAAGTATATTGCGGCATACCCTGATACCACCATGACAGTTTATCTCGACTACATCTTCTTTGGTATATGAATTGGGTGATTTCATAACCGATATCATTACTTCATCTATGATATCTCCGGAAGTGTTTTCGATGAATCCGTAATGGATGGTATGGGATCTGTAGTTCTTCAGATTATGAATACCGTTTTTGTCTGTATAGATTTTGTCTGCATATGCAACAGCATCAGGTCCGCTTATTCTGATGATACCTATTCCGGATTCAGACAGAGCGGTCGATATAGATGCGATGGTGTCATTACTCATTGCTTAAGAAGACCTCAATGTTACTTATTATCTCGTCCGGTTTTTCAATCTGAGGCAGATGAGCTGTTTCAGGTATGATAACAGATTCTATCGCACTGTTATAGTAATCATAGTTTTCTATATTGTTGGATATATCAGGTTCACCTTCGCCGCCGATTATCAGCATGGAATGATCGGTTTCCTGAAGTTCACTCAATATTGAGCAGTTCATATATTGGGAAAGGAAACTTGCATATGCATGTTTTGCAAATACACCTCTTTCATGAGCTGCACGACAGTATGCTGATATAGTCTCACTCAATTTGTCCTGATCCATGGAGTCGGGATCATACAGATATATTTTGCGGAAGAATTCTTCCATGGAATTCCTGTTGCAGTTCATGTTATATATGAAGGTTCCGATCACGGGAATATTGATCAGTATCTTCAATAATTTAGTCTGTGTTGAGGGGATCAGATTCTGATCATATAATCCCAGCGGGTTGATCATTATGATATTCCTGATCAGCTTCGGATTGTCATGTGCAAGTTTGATCACAATGGGAGCAGTGGTTCCGGTTGCTACTATATCCGTCTTGGCACGGATCACATTCTTGATAAAGTCTGCTACAAGATCTTCATATACAGATGCGGTATAAGTCATTACCGGTTTGTCCGATATACCATATCCGAGCATATCCGGTATATATACTTTTCTGTTTTTGCTCAGGGTTTCATATACATACTTATACTCAGCTTTGCTGCTTCCTATAGTTAAGTCATGCAAAAGCAGAAGCGGAGTTCCGTAGCCCTTCACTTTGTAGTCGATCATACCGTAGCGCCAGTTATAAGTTTTATCTTCTCTGGTGCGCGGCTGTTCTTCACCGACTGCAGATGTAGTTTCTATTCTGTTTACTACATGTATAGCTGCAACGGATAATCCCGTCAGTATTGTAATGTTTCTTATGAGTCCGGATCCTTTAGACATAAATGCTCCTTTCTTTAGAACATTTTACCCCATTTGTATCTTTTTTTGTACTTTTATTTTGACGGTCTATCGTGTACAATAGCATTTGTGCGTAAACGATACGGAAAATGAGATTATTGTTTCACGTGAAACAATATGTTGTGGTCGAATCATCAGGTATACAAAACCTTGCGCTTTACATAAGTAATCGATGCTTTGAGACACAAAATGTGGAACAGAATTTCAAATTTTCTGCCGGGAAATAGAAAAATATGATCTCAGGTTAATGTTTCACGTGAAACAATATATTGGGGTCATCTGATAAAACAAGCACATTATATTGTTTTCTAATCAATAAGATAATGATGACCGAATCAGAATTGATTTTTGCCGTTCTGGTATTTGCCATTTCAGTAATTATGTTAGTGACCGGTATCAGAAGTTTCAGATGCAAAGGCTTCTTGTTGAACAACGCATACATCTATGCATCAAAAGAAGAACGGGAGAAGATGAATAAAAAACCGTATTACAGACAGACGGCAATCGTTTTTCTTCTCTTAAGCATAGTGTTTATGATCATTGGAGTTTCTATCGTTTTTCAAAATTATAGAATCACCTTGTTGGAAATTCCGATTATTATATGTGCAGTCATATATGCGATCATATCCACGATACGGATTAAAGCAAGAGAATAATATAGCGCATTTGTTTCACGTGAAACAAATATGATGCTTAAGACATGGCATACAAGATAATGATTTAGTCAAAAAATCAAAATACTAGATTTTGTGGAAATCAGCGTGAAACATAAAAGTGAAATAATCCGTGAAACCACAAGAAAACGTATACGCAGACACCTTAGAATACTAAGAATCATACATATAAGCGAGGAGAAATTATGGGAAAAGCTATTGCTATTACAAACCAAAAAGGCGGTGTAGGCAAGACTACTACCGCGATTAATTTATCAGCAGCCATGGCGGCCATGGGTAAAAAGATCCTGGTCATAGACACTGATCCTCAGGGGAACATGACCAGCGGATTCGGAATTAATAAAAATGAAATTGAAAATACAGTATATGAACTGATGCTCGGCAGCTGCTCTACCGAAGAAGCAATCATCAAAAACGTAAAAGAAGGAATTGATATGATAGCTTCAAATGTCAACCTGGCAGCTGTAGAAATAGAATTGGTAGATGACAGCAACAGGAATTTTGTATTAAGAAATGAGATAGAATGGGTCAAGGACAAGTATGATTACATCATAATAGATTGTCCCCCTTCGCTCAGCATGTTGACAGTCAATGCGCTGACTACTGCTGATACGGTACTGGTTCCGATCCAGTGTGAGTTCTATGCACTTGAAGGATTGAGCCAGCTGATCCATACAGTTAACCTGGTCAAGAACGGACTTAATCCTGACCTGGATATGGAAGGAATAGTATTTACAATGTATGATTCCAGAACCAATCTTTCCGCTCAGGTTGTTGAAAATGTTAAGGAAAATGTTCAGACCAAGGTATACGAAACAGTTATTCCGAGAAATATTAGACTTGCAGAAGCACCCAGCTACGGTCAGCCGATATCAGATTATGATCCCAAGTCAACCGGAGCTGAGGCTTATTTCAATCTGGCAAAAGAAGTAATAGGGGCATAAACCAAAACAAACCAAATTTATTTAGGAGGATAAACTATGGCACCCAGAGGCAAAGGCGGATTAGGCAAGGGACTCGATGCACTTATACCTGCAGCAAAGACTGCAAACAAAACAGCTAACGAAAGCGGCAACTCTATAGTTGCGGATGCAAAAGAAGGGGAGTCTATAGTTAAGGTTAAGTGGTCCAAGGTCAGCCCCAACAGAGATCAGCCGAGAAAGAATTTTAATGAGGATGAACTTCAGGAATTGGCTGATTCCATTAAACAGTTTGGCATTCAGAATCCGATAATAGTACAGGACAGAAAAGACTATTATGAGATAGTGGCAGGTGAGCGCAGATGGAGAGCCGCTCAGATAGCAGGTTTGAAGGAAGTTCCGGTTGTTATCAGGAATTACACTGAACAGGAACTGGCTATCATAGCTATTCTGGATAACACTCAGCGCGCAGATCTTAACGAGATAGAAGAAGCACAGGGATTTAAAAAACTGATAGATACGTTTAATATGACGCAGGATGAGGTTGCGGAAAAACTCTCAATGAGCCGAACTGCCGTCACGAATAAGATCAGACTTCTGAAACTGAGCAAAGAAGTTCAGCAGATGATCATCGATGAAAGAATAAACGGCGGCGCTGCCAGGGCATTGATAGCGATTACGGATGAGGCTAAGCAGATAGAATTAGCTGAAACAATATCCAGAGAAAATCTCAATGTCCGTCAGGTTGAGAAACTCGTAAAGGAAATAAACAAGGATACAAAACCTTCCAAGAAGCAGCCAAAGTCGGATGAAAAACTTGAGATAATCTACAGAGAATATGAAGAAAAACTCAAGAAATCAGTCGGAACAAAGGTAGCCATCACATCCAAGGGCGACGGTTCCGGAAAGCTTGAGATAGACTTTTACAATCATGATGATCTGGACAGGATCACTGCACTGCTTACTAAGTGAGGTTAGGTATGAGATTTGATGCATTCGAAAAAATGGGCCTTGGCGGTATCGACCTAAGTGTAGTGATCATCGTACTGTCGGTTTTGACGGTCGCATTATTGATCCTCTCAATAGTCCTGCTGATCAAATCGATCAAGCTGACCAAGACTTACAGAAAGTTCATGACCGGAAGAACAGTCAAAAGTCTGGAGACTGAGATCGTTAATCTGTTTGAAGACAATAAATCCATGAAGGAACAGATCACCGAGAACCGCCATGATATAAGAGCTATCTATAAGCAGATGCGCGGCGTATACCAGAAATGTTCCATAGTCAGATATGATGCATTCAAGGAAATGGGCGGTAAGTTAAGCTTCTGCCTGACACTTCTTAATGAAGATGATGACGGATTTATACTTAATTCGGTACACAGCTCCGCGGGGTGTTATAATTATCTTAAACAGATCAAAGGCGGAAGATGCGAAATAGATCTGGGAACCGAAGAACAGAAATCACTTGATAATGCACTTGGAAAAGGAGCATCAGAAGAATGAGATTAACCAAGGTAGATGATCTCAAAGAATCGGATATATTGGCGGTAGATGTTCTCAACTCGGATTACACGGTGCTGCTTCCCGCAGACACTGTGATCGTTTGGGATCATATCGAGCGCCTTAAACGAAGCAATATAGTAGAAGTATATATCCGGACCGAGGATATTTTTGCCGAAGTTGAGATCCTGAAAGAGGATGTCAGAAAAGAAGTTCATGAAACGCTGCAGGCAGTCCTTGAGAAGCATACATATTCCAATAATTCCGAATTGTCTAAATTAAGTGAGACTGCAGACGTAATTATCAGTAATATTCTCGAAGAAGACGATGTTGTCGAAAAAGTCTACGAGATCAGGAGCAGAAGCGCAGATGTATACGAGCATTGCATATCCGTCTGCTCAATCTCGACCCTGATAGCGCTTAAGAGAGGAATGTCTGAAGAAAAAGTACACGATATCAGCGTAGCGTGTCTTCTTCATGAGATCGGACTTAAGGAGATATCGGTAGATTACGAGAATAAAGAGATCTTTGACATGTCCGACAAGGATGCCGAAGAATACAAGAGACATCCGCTCCTTGGTTTCAACATAGTAAAAGATGAAGACTGGCTTTCCGACGAATCCAAAAAAATGATCCTCTATCACCATGAGCGTTTGGACGGAAGCGGATATCCCAGCCGTGTTATGGGCCCCGACACCAGTGAGTCCTGCAAGATAATTCAGACATGTGATGTATTCGATGAGTATATTTGCGGAATCGGCTGCGAACGCGTCAAAGTTTACGAAGCGCTCGAGTATCTGAAGATCTACAAGGGCACCAAGTTTGAGAAGAGCATAGTTGATGATTTCCTGGCACTGATCGCCGTATATCCTGTCGGAAGTTACGTAAAGACAAGCGACGGCGAGGTAGCAGTGGTACTTAGGCAGAACAGGGAATTCCCCGACAGACCGGTCATCAGGATCATCAAGAACAAAGACGGAGATCCGGTCAAGAATATCATCATCAAGGACCTGCTCAAATATACAACTCTGTTCATAGAAGATATCAGCTGACCGACTGTCAGATAAATTAAGAAAAGATACAGATAAGGAAGGATACAGAAATGATAGACATCAAGTTTTTACGCGAGAACCCTGAGGCAGTAAAAGAGAATATAAAGAAGAAATTCCAGGACAGCAAGCTTCCCCTTGTTGACGAAGTGATCGAACTGGACAAGAAGAGCCGCGAAGCAAAACAGGAAGCCGATGACATCCGCTCTAACAGGAATAAGATATCCAAAGAGATAGGTGCAATGATGGCGCAGGGCAAAAAAGAAGAAGCCGAAGCATTAAAAGCCAAAGTTGCCGCAAATGCAGAAAGACTTACGGAACTTGAAGCACTTGAAACCGAGTATGCAGAGAAGATCCGCAAGATCATGCTCACGATCCCCAATATCATAGATCCTTCCGTTCCCATCGGAAAAGACGATTCCGAGAACGTAGAGATAACCAGATACGGCGATCCCGTAGTTCCCGATTTTGAGATCCCTTATCACACTGAGATCATGGAGAAGTTTGACGGAATCGACATGGATGCCGCAGGAAGGGTAGCCGGAAACGGATTCTATTATCTGATGGGCGATATCGCAAGACTTCATTCCGCAGTTTTGGCGTATGCGAGAGATTTCATGATCGGACGCGGATTTAAATACTGCATTCCTCCTTTCATGATCAGAAGCGCCGTTGTTGACGGAGTTATGAGTTTCGCAGAGATGGATGCCATG
>JAEEGL011514547.1_pt1 | contig 18136 bp, 17 predicted proteins | sample 9134231 | NCBI WGS metagenome assembly JAEEGL01 (sample SAMN16246548, study PRJNA631951) | gut metagenome | biome: gut microbiome; feature: rumen; material: fiber-attached | host: Bos | place: Iran: Karaj | collected 2018-10 | reverse complement strand
TGCCGTGAAAGCGGCCATACTTATTAGACTGTCATCTACGAATTGATGCTCAAAAGTTATCGTCTTGCCTCTCAACACCTCCAGATGCTCAGCCATCAACCGTTGCTCATATCTTACAGAGCCTTTGCGGTACAAGCGTATCTTCTTGACCCCTTTCACAATGCCGTGCTTCAGCAGTTTCCCATGAAAGGCACGCCCCAAAGGTAAGACGACAGCACTGGCGTCTGCATCCATCGTTGGCAGTTTCGTCTGCATTTCTGCAATTAATTCTGATGTCAGATATTCATCTGCATCCAACCTAAGTATCCACTCCGTTTCGATATTGAGGTTGTCAAGGGCCCAATTGAACTGCTCCGCCTGATTACCGGGATATTTATGCACCACGACCTCCACGTTGGGAAACTCTTTACAGATTTCCACAGTGCGGTCCGTGGAAGGCGAGTCTACGACGTATACCTTCTTTGAGATTGGACATACGTTCTCCAAACAACGCCTGATATGCAGCTCCTCGTTGTAGGTAAGGATGATTACGGACAAATCTAACTTTTCCATGACTTTAAATCATCTAAGATTTCTCTCTTTTTTATAAATTTGGCAGGATTACCACCTACTACTGTCCATGGCTCCACATCTTTGAATACTGCCGCACGAGCGCCAACTACAGCTCCCTCACCTATCGCTACGCCCATACTGACAAAAGCATCTGCACAAATCCACGAGAAATCACCAACATGTATGGGTTTATGTATCAAAGGCTTATTGACATGGCGTATATCATGGCTTGCTGTACAAAGATAAGCACCCTGTGATATGGTTATCTTATCTCCGATAGTAATTTTATCTACCGAATAAATCTTCACTTCTGCACCTATAGCCACGCACTTTCCCAATTCAACATTCCATGGAGCCCAAATCTTTGCAGAACTGTTTATCATGCAACGCTCTCCCATTCTCATTCCGAACAGGCGTAACACAAATCCCCGCCAACGCCAAAACAAAGGTCCCGCAAATGGTCGAAATAAAATCAAACAAGATATATTCCACATCAATCTCCTGAGCTTATTGCCAAGAGAAAGGCTATCTTTATACGCTTCTAATTTTGCCATACTTACTTTTGTTGTTTTAATCTGACATACTTGATCACGCAAAAAGGAAGCCTCTCACGAAAGATTTTCACAAGACATTCCTTCATTGACGGTTTCATATGCTTTAGCCGAAATTGTTCGAAAGGCAGTAATTCTAAATCTTTATAAAATATATCTCGACTTGCAGGCCTAACACTAGAGTGTACACCAGCTTGATTGCCGGCAACGGATTCTTCAATCGTACGCTCCTCTATATACATCCTGTTGCTAGCAGCATCAATCAAAGATTGGGCACGTTTGTTATTCACGATAATCATCGATACTCCCTTTTCTATCTCATCTTTATGCCCAAATGGAATATTATGACCAATACGCCAAAAGTCTGCCAATGTGATATCGCTACAACGAGGGAAACCCTGGGCCCGACAATGATAGCAACTCTCCTGTAAACAATTGTTATGACTGAATGCTACCCAATACGCATCATCGTCACCCTTCAAAGTGTGTACCCCGCCATCTATACCTGTAACCACTCGCAGATTGTCGTACCATCCCTTCTGCTTATCTCGGAAATTAATCATTGTCACCTTACCGGTCTTTGGCTCTATCCATTTCAGGTAAGCCTGTAACAGGTTGTTGCTTGGGACACCATGGCATATAATATCAGCACAGGTCAGGTTCTCATAGTCCCTTCTCAAGAAATTCTTTAAACCCGCAGCTTGGCATGCCGTTCCCACAAACAACACTTCACGACCAGCTTTTAATTCTTCCTTAATTTTCACAAACACGTCACCAATGTTACTTTGTGCATATTTGCTCAATCTAAGTTTCTTAAGATCTGACTTACTTTTAATTATTATATGTTCAATATGCATATCGCTAGTATATGCGGCCCCTACGACTACCCCTCCGCGCTCCATTACAGTTTCGGCCAACGCAGTAAAAGCTCCACCTGATGAACTGTTCCTACGCACCTCGTCATTGTTATGCCAACAAGCATACACTCTTATATCTTCTTCCCGATAACGTGTTGGCGGATTTAGTATTGGACAACTCCTTTCGCAAAGGCCACACATAATGCACTTATCCCTATCAAACGATGGGCGATAGAAACCCTCGGCATTTTTCCCAACAGACAATGCACCTCTGTTACATACATTTACACAGGCCATACATCCTGTACAATCTATGTCAGAGCACAATTGGGGCAATCTTTTATTCTCCATCAATAGCAGTCTTAAGATAGTTCATAGATTTCTCACGTTCATTCTGCAAAATCATGGAGACCTTCTTTGTATCACATACTTTAATTTCCGGCATTGCAGAGTCTTCAATGAGCATCCGGTCTTCACAAGCCATTAACTTTAATATACTTCTTTGGCGGCTATTGTTTGACTTTCCTTTAGGAATGATTGTGTAGAACTGCTTATTAAAATTGATGCTGAATGCTGTACCATGAAAACTATTGGTCACCACATAGCCCGCCTTGTTTAGCAGATACAAGAATTCCGCAGGCCCCGCATCGATAATATTTATAATATCTTTTTCAGAATCTTCAACAGAAGCATTTTTACAGATACGCACTATTGGCATCCCGGTCTGTTCGGAAATATACTTTGCAACTTGCTTGATATACGGGATATTCGATAATTCATAAATCAACACGAAAGGCTCACCCGGCAAATTTTCAACAGGCTTAGCGACCTCCAGCCATTGGTCTTTGTTAAGCAGCAAAGTCGGGTCAAGCACCAATTGAGCATTACATCCGGACACTCTCTTTACAATATCAACTGCTTTATCCTCACGAACACTTATTGCAGAGTAAGCCTGCAACGCCTCTTTATAGTATTCCTTCACATCTTCAGGCAAACTTGAGACTCCAAAACTTGATGCATAAGCAATGCGTTTCATTTTTTCGGTGCCAAAACGGAGTAGATAAGGGTCAAGACAACTGTAAATTCCGGGATTCCACACCTGATCGCTTCCAGAAACCAGCACATCATAATCCAACTTTGCCGCCTTCAACTTATCCAACGTGTCATAACATACCGACAGTTTTGTATTATCTTTGTGAAACTGCTCAAACTTAGCATTACGCATTTCTTGCGCCTTACGATAATGACGAGCCTTCCAATTGGCCATAATAGGAAACAGAAATTCCTGCAGCCGCTTCTTTATGGACATCTTTGCCGTAGGAGCCGACATCTTTGTGCGTTTATGACGCGGATTCTTATAAAATAAATAGTCAATAATCTCTGCATCATAGCCCATTAACTGCAGTGCCTTCTGCGTGGCGTATGCCTGTAGTTCTGCGCCGTAGTTATTTACCTTTAATATAGTGATAATTCCAATCTTTTTTTTCATGCCGCAGCCCTCCTATTATTGGTTACGGCTATAACAATATTAATCGGAAGATAAATCGCCCCCCCCAGTTTAGATTTTACTATATTCCTATTTTTAACTATCACCCGATTCTTGATATATCTTGCTGGATTGCCTCCTACTACTGTCCATGGATCAACATCCTTGTATGCTGAGGCCGTCGCGCCAACTACGGCCCCCTGACCGATGGTTACTCCCATACCGATGAACGCACGAGCACCGATCCACGCCTGGTCCTTCAGCACGATCGGAGCGGTAATCAGAGGATGCTTAGAATTTAAAATATCATGACTTGCTGTACATAAATACGCACCCTGACTGACTGTCACGTTGTCTTCAAGAATTATAGGAGCCACATTATAGCAGTCCACATCACTCGCTAGGCAAGTATTGTCACCCATCACAAGATTTGCTGGATAATAGACTTTTGTTGAACTATACACGTTGGAGTTTTTGCCCATCTTTGCACCAAACGCACGAAGGAGCAAACGCTTCCGTCCACTACCGAGACTTCTAGGCATCCAACTGGCGAACAGTGTCCATGTCATACTCCACGCAAGACGTATCATCTGATGCTTTCGCCCCAGATTATTTTCGTATTTTGGAAGATCTATTTTTGTTTCTGACATAATTTTAAATACATTTCTATAAACTGCTTTGCAACCGCCTCACTTGTATATTTTTTCTCAACCAAATGTCTTCCTCTTCTACCCATTGATTCTAAATCGTCATCAGAGCACATCAAGAACTCTCGTAACGCATTCATCAACGCGTCCGTGCCTATTTCTATACACCACCCACAATGTTCGTAAATCAGTTCCTCCCAGGGGGTGCCAACCGTCGTAATAACAGGTGTGCCAGAAGCAAGGGCTTCAGGCACCACTATGCCAAAGTTCTCACTATAGGTAGGTAAAACAAATAGGTCTGCTTTACGATAGAGAGGCCACTTGTCATCGCCAAAAACTGGACCTATAAAGTCAAACATCTCTCCTACTCCACACTTTGCAGCCAAAGCCTTCAGTTCCTGCACATACGTCTTTTCTCCAGGTCCGGCAATAGTGAAAGAATAGCCCATAAACTCATTCTTTAACTGAGCAACTGCTTCAATCAAGAAGTTGACACCTTTTTTAGGATGCACGCGACTAAGGAAAAGGACATTTTTTGTCCGCCGCCATGAGGATTTCATCTCTATCTCATCAATCTGCACACAATTGGGTACAACACAGATGTTCTTGTTCCAACCAAGTTTGATAAGATTCTTTTTTTCCGTATCAGCTGTCGCATGGATAATGTCGGCCACCTGCAATCCTTTCTTTTGAAAAAGTAAAATAGCCGGCAGTTTCTTCGTCCAATAATGACGTTGAAGGGCGTACGGTTCTAACATGCCATGAGGAGTATATACTACCTTGTAGCCTGCATTTTTTGCCCATTGTGCGGTCAAAGAAGATAAAGGTGTCCAACAACTGTTTGTATGAAACACATCCGGCCGTATCTCGTTTAGAATATCCAGGAACTCTACCTCGCAATTGTTCCAAGGCAGCCATCTCTCGGAGATGTAGTGTATAGCACAGTTCTCCAGCCTACGTTCCTCATCACTATGATAGGTAACAATATGCAACTCGCACAGTTTACCCAAGTCACGTGCAAGGAGCTGCATATAAGCCCCCACGCCACCAGACTTTTCATCAATAGATGGTATATAGTGTAATATCTTCATATAATATTATGCTTTCGAGCAAGGACCTTCCACAAATGATGTTTCACGTCCTACTTGAATATCTTCAATCAATTGCAACAAGCTCTTGGCAGCATTTGCCGGACTCCACAATTTTACCATCGACTCTCGCTCAGCCTTGGAGATTTGCTTACGCATATCTGGATTATCCAACAAATATTTCACCCGGTCGTAGAGCGAGTCCAAATCACACGAACGGAATATCATGCCAGTTTCTTTATTTTTCACCAAATAGTGTGTGCTTCCAATGGCATCACTGGCCACCAACAGGCACCCATTGGCTATAGATTCATTGGCAACAGCTCCCCACCCGTCCAAGCGGTCAGAAGTGAACAGAAAGATATCCCCCTCTTGCATGACCTTTAGAATTTCGCTATTAGAGCGAGAACCTTTCAGTGTAACAATATCTGCAACGTCCAACATAAGTGGCAGTGAGATATGTGAATCACCCATGAGGACACCGCCTGCCAAATGCAACTTAACAACCATACCAGCCATTGCCAATTCCTTCTTGTCACTTACAATAAAGCCCGGACGAACAAACGATTCCAAGCTCACGAATGTGTTGAGCTTCCATCTCTGCTGTTGCATAGATACATAACTTTCTCTGTTACAGACTTCATGGCTCCAATGTTCCTCGCGGAATAAGGAAAAGTACCATCAAGCACAAGGAGGTTCATGCCATTCGACTTTATTACCATTAAACTTCCTCTAATGCCAGACCTCGCACAAACATTGGGGCACTTCTTGATGATCCGCCTTTTGTCGAGTCTATATTTGTTAGAAATGTGAGTATTTTTATAATCTTTTTGTATAAATTTCCTCTCTCTAATGAGCAACCAGTCTCATTAGGTTCTTCCTGAAGTCTAAGTCTAAGTTTTCTATACGAGAATAAATCGTCTCTTTAGATTTTAATTCTAGATTTAGAACTGCCTCTGCAATCACCTTTGGTGTTGGTTCTTTAGTAAGCGCAACTAAATCAGAAACCTTAGACACTGCTATCGACTTTATATCAGTCGTTACTACATTTAGCCCATGGGACAAATAAGATAAAACCTTCGAAGGGAATGCTGTTTCCATATACTTGCCGGGTTTTTGGGGGTTTAAACCAATGTCACACGAAAGTAAAAAGTTGTCATATTCTGCACCAGAAAGCATTCCATGATAATGAACCGCACAATGACTTGTTTCATTAGTCTTCTCTATCAATACTTTTAAATCCGTCAAAATCGGTTCCTCTCCATATCCCAATATATGCATCTCATACTTATCACTCAAATAAGCGGCCGAGCTTACTGCCGTAAAAACGCCACCTTTATGGGTACAGAAGGACCCCGCATAAACGATGTGTATCTTATCATCATTAAATAGTCGTTTATAACTCATATCTCTGCAAGAACGATATGAGCCATAAACAGAAGTCCAAGGTTTATCTACTCCCAAATATGACTGGAGAAGATCATTAACAAAAACATAACCATCCGATATTGAAAGCGTCTTTCTTTCTCCATATTCATTATTATACTTGTCTGGGAAAGCCAACGAGTAGATCTCTTCTACTTCTGTAATAATCTTCAACTTCTTTATATGTCTTATCCAGTACACTAATTTAGTCACAAAAACGGAATGATACACTATCAAAGTGTCCTCCTTTTTTATTCTCATTAAATAAAAAAAGAGCGAAACATATAACAATAGCCTGCAAAACATTTTACCGACAATGGTCTTATACTCCAGCTCTGGAAACTTTGTAAAAATAAAATGTGGGCGAATTACTGTTGTAAATCCTTTATTATAATATTTCTTAAATGTACCATAATATGCACATGAGAGCACATGTACATCTAAATTCTCATTATTCAACGAGTGGATAATGTAATCCATTTTCTTACTTTGTGCCCAACTTGCTCCTTTCGAGACATTTGTGTCTGTATAATAATAGCCTAAGTAGAATACCATATAGAATTACAATATATTAATTGACAAAATCAAAATTCACTTCTTATTTTATTTACTTATACTAGATTAGTATTAAGCTTGAAAGCACATTAACTCTGACTATCTTTGTCCATAAATGATGCTTTCAAATATTTACGTTTAATTTTGTATTTTAGGATTTTCGCAGGCACTCCGCCTATAACTGAATAAGGAAGTATTCTGTCTGTATAATCTTTATTGCATAAACTAAAAGCTGATACTATAACACCTTTTGGGAGAACGGTTCCTTTATTAATTATTACATGGTTCCCAATCCATGTATCTGGTCCTATGATAATTCGTTTAGTCATTTCAATATCTTCGCCGGTTTCCATGCTGTATAAACCATGAGTATCAGAATCCATTATTTGACAGTCCCAAGAGAAAAGACAATTACTGCAGAAAGTAATAGAAGAACAAGAAAAAACAATATTATTAGCCCCGATTATACTATTCTCATGGAATTCTATAAAGGCATTGCTTTCAACTCTGAGTAAACTTCCATGCCCTATTATAACACGTCCACCATTTATATTTATTTGCCCAGCGATATCAAGTGTCGTTTTCCTTCCACTAATCATGTCAGAACCATGTGCACCTATCTGGACCATTTTAAAACACACATTATCCGTGTTAAGCACAAATTTTCCTGTACATCTAATAATCCGAATGTCATTATATAACACAATCGGCAAATGAATCGCCTGCCTAAAGGGCAAACATTTAAAGTTTATATATAGTGTCTTTATAATATTTATATTCATGTTTTAATTTACTAATAAAAAGATGTTACACTAATTCTAAACTCTTCTTTATTTCTTTATCAGTCATATTTCTTATCGTTGGATTAAGACATATACCAAGAGCAACATAGATGCTTGGATTAATGCCAGCATCCTCAATAAACATAAACATAAACCTATATGCTATGTAAGCACTTATCAACATAGTCAATGTGTTCTTTGTTTCATACATCCCCTTCTTTGAAATTCTCCATAACAAGCTAAAAAACACGACACAACCGATAAGACCATATCGAAGATAGAGATTCAAGATTTCCGCCTCTACGCTGTTACGATCATCTGTCCATGCACTCGGTAATATTATAACAACACCCTTTCCAAAAAGGATATCTGCCGGACCCTCAATACTGGCCAAAACATCCATATATACTCCTGTGCGTGAGTCTGTATTTAACATATGAGTATCAGATTTCCTTGATTCTAAATTGTACTCGCTCACATCTAATTCTTCTACACCTGCAAACACATTGAATCTTCCAGAAACGCCTAAAATCAAAAACAATATTGGAATGATAAAGAATAATATTCTAATTGTCTTTAAAAAATTGGGGACGAATCTTTTGGAAAATAAATAATAAGAGATAAAAAGAAAAAAACAAAATCCCATTGTTAAAAGACAAGAACGCGATGATGAATCATATATAAAACTCGCCACAAGCGCTAGTACAATTATAACTCGCAATTTAAACGCAAGGAATGGACAAACTAATAAAAAAAGAGATAATGGTAACAATATATGTGGTACATCATACAACAGGAAGCCACTCCACGAAATTGCAGATAAAAATGCAGTTGGGAGCAAAATAAAAAGATAAGCAGTTGCAAAACTATAAACACTTTTAATATCTTTTATCATATAACAGACACACAGCATCAGCCATGATAGTAAATGTCCTATTAACAATGCTATATTAAAATGATTATGCTCTACATGAATAACTGAATTAACGGCACCAAGCATGATGACTAACAGTAACCATTTGAAGTTTTCAATCACATTAACATTTGTCAGCAAATTTACTTTTCTCATTTTTAAAAAAACAAAAAATACTAACAATGCACTGATGACACTCGGTATGCCTGATACGCCTGGATATAATATATACACAATTATAGGAATAGTAATAGCTCCTACTGTGTATAGATAATATCTAAATATCTTCTCTTTCATTTTTTTCACGATTCTCCATTACCAATAACAAGCATTCTCTACATTATTGGCATTTTGGGGTCTTTCTGATTCTGATGGGAACACCCAGTTAACGTTAAATAATTGTTTATAATCCAGGTCTATATCAATCCCCGGTCGATAATGCCAATAGCCGTTATAGTCTTCTATCCATCTACGTCCTTTTATTCCAAAAAGGAGTTGAGTTCCACCTGCCATATGAATTGCTTGTTTACCTAAACGTTTAACATGAGCTGCGAGCGGCAGTCCGTATGCACCACAACCAATTATTGCGACATCAAAATCTACTTGACCTATCTGGTATTCCATATAGCTCAGAGCATCAAACCAAGAAGCGAATTCAGACTCACTTCCCGCTACTGTTTGAACAGCCTTAATTGTTTTCAATTCAAAATCTGGCAAAATGTCATGATTCTCAAACAAACAATTCCTTTTATTATATTGCGATTTTATTGTTTCTACAAATGGGTGAACAACCAGCACTTTTTTCCCTTTCAGTATTCGGGTCCAGGGTCGTTCAACGAAAAAAGGGTAAAGCATTTCGAGTTGAATACGTTGTACATCCTCACGCAATGGCATAAACTTCTCATAATACTGATGGCAAGCCAACAAATCTATCTCTGGCATATCGTTCAGATATCGTTCCGAAAAACGTTCTGCAGTAGCCTGACCAACAGGAAAAATGCCTGAGTAGATACTCATGGTCCTGAAATGATCCTTATTCCACCATGGGGTATGAGTATTATCTGTTATATAAGAGAGGGTTTTACGCCATATTGAATCTTTACTATGCACACATAAATAATTATTTATGCAATTAATCTCAGTTGTACCAAACCTCGCAATCATGCAAGGTTCATCCTTGGATAGCAGATTGTAAATTTTATCGTTGGAGGATTGCCTGTCGCAATCACACTCTGGTCCATAGAATTGTTTGGCAGACACAATTCTATATATGCGTCTAACTCCTCTAATTATATAATCTTTTATTTCCATATTTCCAACTCATTATTTAAAAAATATCCCTTATACACAAAATGAAACCTATTTATATATAATTTGATTCCTTTTCTTATAAACTTGATCTGTTATAATAGAAAAAAACAATGTGATTACGGCTGATATTATAAATAAATACCCCCCCCCCTGAATGAAAGGTGAAAGATATGATCTCAAATTATAATTAACGACCCCGTGTATCAAAAATATATAGGCACTAATGTTACCAAGATAAACTGCAATTTGTGAAGACAATAAAGATTCTCCTATTGTCCCACGAGACAATACTGAGCAAACACCCCCAAAAACAAGAAGTTCGGTTATAACAACAAGTGGAACATAAAATTTAATAACTTCATAATTAAATAATATAATAATAGCAATTATAAATACGAAAAATTGCAAATATTTCTGGTAATTAATATCAAGTAGTTTTAAACTACAAAACCTCCCTAATAACACGCCTTCAACGTATACAGAATAACAAAAAAACGGATTATAGTAAGAAAGCCAGTTATAATAAACTTCTTTACTTGTTGGTATTAAATTATATGGAAGATTTCTTAAAAGAAATAAATACCCCCATTGGCATATAAGGATACATACAAAAATCTTTAGGCATGAGCTTAAACACACTTCTGAAGAGAAATGATTTATCAGTCTTGGGTAACTATAATTTATTATCCATATTCCAAACAAAGCTGACAGAAACCATGCAGGCCCATTGAATGAGTTTACAATTCCTACATGAGGAACAAAAGATTGCGTTAAAGTTAGTGCAAAAATACTTTTTACAAACATCAAGACAAAATCATTAAATGTAGTAGGATATTTTGCAATAAGAGCTAGTAGAAATGTTATTATATAAAGTTCATAATACTTATTAACTCTTTTCCATGCACAAACAAATATATCAAATTTATATTTTTTCTCAACAATTCTATTTTTTTTAGATAAGAGGAAACCACTTATCATAAAAAAAGTAAACACACCACTTGCACCAAGACATGAAAATAAACTATTATTATAAATATCTAGGAAACAGACAGTGTGACATAGGAATACACCAAGAATTGCTAAAAAACGAATTCCTTGAAGTGGTCTTATTTGTTCCATTTTAATAAATAGTCTATGAAAAAGCTTCTATTTTTTTTTAAAAAATAAAGTTTTTCTCTAAGTTTATGCCCTTTTTCTAATGCATCTGACATTTTTATAATTTGTTCGTACGTATTTATATCATAATTATGTTCAAGATAATTTATTGAGTCATTCATTTTTTGGGCACCTTCACTAGGTGATTTACTCATTGCAAATAAAAAGTCTTGTTCTCTGCTTACTTCATAATTGTTCCATATATCGCAAAAGATCTTCTCAAAACTCGTTTGACCGCAAATTACGATATTGGAAGATGAGGATTGGGCAACATTCAATCTTGAACCTATACGATGATAAGATGTACACTCTCCTGCTTTAAAAATTTTACTGGGTTTCCATAATTGTATAACAGGTACCTTACGCAATGCGAACTCAAGTGAGGATGTTCCAGATGCCAAACCGATATCTACATTCTCTCTTATAAATGCATCTAATTCTTCATCTCTTTTTTCACCGACAAATAATATGTCATAGTTATATTTATGTGAAAACTTTTCTAAATTAGAAAATTCAGACCCGTTACCTATAAGCGAGAATTTTAAAGGAAATTTTTTGTTTAGACATTCCAACTCGTTCATGTATGAAATAATATCATTTGATTTGTCTTTGTCTAAGCGCCCCAACCAACAGAAACTAATTAATCTCTCTGCATTTCTGGATTTATGCCACTTATTAATATATTTCTCTGTTGGTACCAATAGTGGCAAATATTCTGAATCTACAAATCTGGTGCTATACTGTTTCGCAAGAAAGAAACTTGCCGTTTCGCCTAAATATTTTATAACGCCTTTTTGAGTTAATATTGGCAAACATTCTTTTATACATTTATTTATACCAAAAAAAGTTATCGGTTTTGGTAAATAAATGTCGTAAAAACTAATACACCAAAAAATAAAAGCCGTTTTATCTGGTTCAAATAATAATTGATTATTAAAATGACGAATATGATTTAAGCTATTTATTACTACTGAATTTGCCGGTATCTTTATTTTGCTATTATCTTTATATTCAATAAAATGAACTTGTTTATTTTCTCCAAGTTGTTTTCGAGCAAAGCCATCCTCATAATCAACAAAATAAATAATTCTATTATTAAAATATTTTGCAATTGAGTCTGCATATCTAATAAACAAATACTGTCCCCCACCAATAGATTTGCAAGGGAAGAAAAATACGACATTTTCAATCTTCATAGCAATACTTAATGAGATTGTTTTTCAACAGTAACATAAAAATCATTAATTAATTTAACGATATTCTCAGCACTATCCATAGTCAATTCATAATACATCGGGAGTCGAACCAAACAGTCAGCAAAGCAATCACAGTTGGGAAGATTTGGAATCTCACCAACATGATGCTCTTTATAATAATCACTTAAATGAAGACTTAAATAGTGGAAAACAGCACCAACCCCTTGTTCTTTCAAATAAGCAATCAATTTTGTACGTTCCTCCAAACTACGGCAAACGAGATAGAACATGTGACCATTATTAGTTGCATACTCGGGGATATCGGGCATTGTAAAACATCCCTTTGCAGCCATGTCTTTTAGACCTTCATAATACATATCCCAGATAGCCTTACGTCGAGCTTGAATTGCATCAAGACTCTCCAACTGTGCCCACAGGAATGCGCTATTGATCTCTGATGGCAAGAAACTGGAACCTGTATCAACCCAGCCATATTTGTTCACCATACCACGGAAGAACTCCGCACGATTGGTACCTTTCTCCCAAATAATTTCTGCACGACGAATGAAACGTTCATCATTAACAACGAGTAAACCACCTTCACCACCGGCTGTTACATTCTTTGTCTCGTGAAATGAGAAACAGCCAAAATGGCCAATACCGCCCAGCGGCTTACCTTTGTAATATGAATCAATGGCTTGTGCTGCATCTTCAACTACAAAAAGATTGTGACGGTTGGCAATGTCCATTATCTTGTCCATATCACAAGCCACGCCGGCATAGTGAACAGGAACTATCACCTTAGTCCTAGGCGTAATCAATGCTTCAATCTTGTCCGCATCAATGTTGGGATTGTTTTTACAGCTATCGGCAAAAATAATTCTCGCTCCCTGACGCGCAAATGCGAGAGCCGAAGAAACAAATGTGTAAGAAGGTACGATTACTTCATCACCAGGCTTTACATCGCAAAGGATGGCAGCCATCTCCAATGCATCTGTACCTGAAGTAGTACAAATAGTTTTCCTGAAGCCATACTTCTCTTCGAAGAAGCCTTGGCACTTCTTTGTAAATACTCCGTTTCCAGACAGCTTGCCAGTATACACTGCCTGATACATGTAATGGGCCTCTTTGCCCGTCAAAAAAGGTTTGTTAAAAGGAATCATATTAATGTTTATAACCATTTTATATTACACAACTCACCATTCTTTTGTTTCACAGAAACAGATAACGTGTTTTGAATCTTTGATATATTTTTTTCCAATTCGTTTCTGTTATTACCATGAACAAGTATTGGCCCCTTCCTTGCCCCTTTATATGAAGGCGGTTCTGTTATTAATCCAACATCTATATCGTCAATATATGCCTTCTTAACAAAAGACATTGCTTTAATTTCTTCTATACCCGAAACGGATTGAACAATACCCTCCGGAAGATAAAAACACATATAGGCAGCGGCATTGTCTTTTCTCTTTCTAAATACATTATCCACATTTACATCAATCCCTAATGCTTTGTCGAGCAACACATCATTGATATCAATGCCTGTTGCCATAGGTATTAAATCAGAAGATATATATACGCCACCACCACGTAATGCACTTTCTACAATCCTAATTTCTCCTGTGGTATCGTTCACAAGATATTCCGAATGAGTTATTGCAAAAGATGGTTTTGTATGTTTCGCTAAAGCCTGTTCATAGCCAACTATCCTTCTCTGCACTTCTTTGTGGAGATTTGAAGGAAATATGGTCTGACTCGGGATTAAGACACCCTTCAAATCAAAGTAACGTCTATCTGCAAATCCTAATAGATAATATCTGCCGTTATCAACAAATCCCTCACAGACAACTTCTTTGCCTTCAAAAAACTCCTCAACAATAGCACTATGGGTTGGCGATTTTTCCAATGCGAAATGAAGCGCTGTCTTCAATTCCTCTTCGTTATTCACCATCTTTACTCCAATGCTTGACTGTGAATCTGCGGGTTTCACCATAAGGGGAAAAACTCCGTCAAAAAGCGACAAGTCATCATTCAAAGAGTTGACTGCAAAGTGTTTAGGGCAAGAAACTCCAACTTTGTCACACACATCACGAAAACGGTTTTTATTGCAGTAGGTCATTACTGTCTCAAAAAGGTTTCCATGAAGTCCCAGTTTTTCAGCCACGTAAGCCACCGTTGGCATCATTAGATCGTTTTGGTCTGAAATCACTGCAGTAATACCACGTTTCTTTGCCTCTGATACTACAAGATCTCTGTCAAATATGTCTGCATAGATAATATCATCAGCTAATTTGAAGCATGGATAATCACCAGGGATTGACACCACCGTCACATGAATGCCTCTTTCTTTCGCCTTTATCAGCAATGGGACCTGGCCTATACTTGCACCAACTATCAACAATTTATGCTGATTCATCACTAGAAACTTATTGATTTAAAACAAACGTCTTATCTGATTGATATATAAAATAGCCACTTCTATCCGCACTTTGCTCAATATTGCGTAAAACAGGGGCTGTTATCTCTGCACGAACTATCTCAGGGTATTTCTCCGCATTTTGAATAATTGGCACGATGTTCTCTGTCTCCTTACATAAGAAATATACACCCGAGTATTTGTGCTCTGTAATCCTTGGTTCTTCGAATTCACCAAAGGCAACATCAATCACTCCTTTAAGGAAGTCATAACCTGTAGACAGTTTTACCAAATCAGAACCAATGAAATCACCACCCATACGGGCACCTATCTCAATCACGCGAATATCACCATCTTCTGTAATCTTCAGTTCTGCATGAGAAGCTCCATACTTTATGTGCAACGCATCAAGTGCACAGAGCACAATCTCACGAACACGTTGTTTAACGTTTTCTGGAAGTGATGATGGCTGGTGATGTTCCAACTCTACAAAGAAAGGCGAGCCTGTTGTTACTTTATCAGTTATCTGGAGAATATAGTGTTTACCCTGGTAAGAAATTGATTCCACACTGATTTCACGTCCCGTCACAAATTCCTCAATAACGGCTTTATGTTCAAAAGACTCCTTTCTTGCACGACTTATGGCTTCTTCCAACTGTACTGGATCAAGAACCTTTTCTACCCCGCGACTTCCTGAACGGTCGGTGGGCTTTACAATCAAAGGGAACTTAAAACCTGTAATTTGATAATGGTCATCATCATCTACCAAAGCAAACTTTGGAGATGGCACACAGTGCTCCATAAAGCACTGGCGCATGAAATATTTATTTGTGGCAGCCTCAGAGTATTTATCCGGATTACCTATTAATCCCATTTTTTCTGCCACAAAATTAATAGTCAATACTGCTACATCCGAAGCGATAGAGGTGATCCCATCAATTTCCTCCTCTTGACAGACTTTTAGTATCTCTTCCTTATCAATAGTAGAGATTGGATAAAACTTGTCGCACAAGTCCTTGCACACGGCCCCTTCCTCCCAAGCAAAGCAGATGGAGTAGACTCCGAGTTCTCTACATTTTTCTACTAGAGGCTTTTGCAAATAGCTTGCACCTATAATTGCTAGTTTCTTCATTTATTTTGTAATATGTAATTTTGATTTGACTACATAAATCAATTTCAGACGCATCATTTTATCCATAAACACCAGTGAGGATACACAAACTGCAAGCATAATGGTAATGGCCTGCAGCACCATTATCCAAAAGTCTGACACATCCCAATATTTATAAACTAGAACGCTAAGAACTACTGGGAATATCGATACTTTTACCATCTGCCAAGTGTTGATTGCCAAGTCTTTCCATCTGTAATCAGGGATGTATTTGCATACAATAATTGGCTTTACCACGTAACTATATAGGAGTGTAGAAATCAGCGTCAAATACTGTACCCACATGACACTCCCACCTGCATCTAGTATAAAGTATAAAACAACTACGCCTAAAATAGTAACGAACACTGTGGCATAAGAATTCTCCTTAAGTCGTCCGCTTGCCATCATAGGCGTGTAAAGCATCAAAGCATATGTTCCAAAGAGATGAGCTCCCAATATCCATTGACCAAAGATAACAGCATATTCAGGCACCTCGACTAACCACAAATTCAAAATAGGTTCCATCAGAACTATCACAGGAAGACTCAAAAGCAGCATTAAATCATATACATAGATAGATGTTTCTAAGGTCAGTTTTCTAGACTCCGTGTACTCTCCCACTGCATACAGTTTGATAATCTGAGGATTTATAGCAGTTACAAAACTTGTCCGGAACTGGTATAATGCTCCATTAATCTGGTTCCCTATCTGTTGTGCTGCAATAATCACCGGATTAAAGAACATATTCATCACAACCGTTAAACCTTGAGTGCCTAATACCTGAGAAATATTAGCAATCAAACTCCAAGAGGAGAAAGATATCATTTCCTTGAATATAGGCTTGTCAAAGCGTTTCAACAGGTGAGACTCATCATAATGACGCACACAATAGAAACGATAGTACAACGCAACTAATATTTGCACCAAAGCAACGAGAGCTGCATAGAATATCAACTTATCCCAAGTTGCCATAGTCAGTAGATAAACGATACCAAGTTTTGCTGTCGCCTCAAAAAGCCCAATATAGGCATAGATGCTCATATTCTCATGAGCTATAATAACAGACGTGTAGGGAACTTGGGTGATGGATATGAGAGTTGTAAACACTGAAATAATCAACACCCATACTGCTGCATCAAGTCTCTCTGCCGGTATTATAAGTTTATGCTCAACAAACCAAATTCCACCTGTCAGGAGGATTGCAGCAACGAAAACCGAGAGGATAAGATGCGAGTAGAATGCTGTTGAAAAGGTGTTTTTCAACTTCTCTATATTTCCCTTCCCTAGTTCGAATGTAAGAAAACGCGATGTACCTGTACTAAGTGTTCCATTAAGGAATCCCAACATAGCCACAACACCACCAACCGCTGCATAAATACCATAATCGCTTGCGCCCAGTTTATCAAGAAACACTCGTTGAGTGAACAACGTTACAGCCATGATAATAATCATACGCATATAAAGAAACAGCGTATTCTTGACTATTCTTCTTTTGTCTATCCGATTATCTGTCATCGTTCAACCCTGAATAACTTGTATTTACACACATTCCATCCTCCTCTACTTTAAAGTTCTCCATGGCGGGGGGATTGATCTGACATCTTGATTTTTTAAACGAGATTGGGAATACCGTTCAACTCGTTCTGAATATACTGCAAACTAGCAATCTTCTCTTTAGTCTCCTCAAGATTAAGAATTCTCGTATTATTGGAGTTAAATTCATCAATTAAAGCACGTTTAGTATCACCTTCCTTGAAGTACTTGTCGTAGTTCAGGTCGCGGTTGTCGGCGGGAACGGCGTAGAAGTTACCCATATCGATGGCCTTGGCAGCCTCTTCCTTGGTGAGCAGCGTCTCGTACATCTTCTCACCGTGACGGATGCCGATGACCTTAATCTCCTCCTTCTTACCGCCAAACAGGTCGCAAACGGCCTCTGCCTGGGTCTGGATGGTGCAAGCTGGAGCCTTCTGCACGAGGATATCGCCGTTCTTGCCGTTCTCGAAGGCGAAGAGCACGAGATCCACAGCCTCCTCCAGCGACATGATGAAG
>JAEEGL016101199.1_pt1 | contig 18137 bp, 14 predicted proteins | sample 9134231 | NCBI WGS metagenome assembly JAEEGL01 (sample SAMN16246548, study PRJNA631951) | gut metagenome | biome: gut microbiome; feature: rumen; material: fiber-attached | host: Bos | place: Iran: Karaj | collected 2018-10 | reverse complement strand
TATCATGAATATAGATTGGCAAAACCTTCCGTTTGGTTACGTAAAAACGGATTACAATGTACGTTGCTGGTATCGTGACGGCAAATGGGGTGAGATTGAGGTTTCGTCCGAAGAGACCATCAACATCCACATGGCTGCTTCGTGCTTGCACTACGGTCAGGAGTCTTTCGAGGGATTGAAGGCCTATCGTTGCAAAGACGGTAAGATCCGTATGTTCCGTCCCGATGAGAACGCCGCTCGTATGCAGAGCACCAGCCGTGGCATCATGATGCCCGAAATGCCCACCGACCGTTTCATCGAGATGTGCAAGAAGGTTGTCAAGATGAACGAGCGTTTCATTCCGCCTTATGGCACCGGTGCAAGCCTTTACCTGCGTCCTTTGATGGTCGGTACAGGCATCACCGTTGGTGTGAAACCAGCCAACGAGTATCTGTTTATGATTTTCGTAACTCCCGTAGGTCCTTATTTCAAGGGCGGTTTCCAGGCCAACCCCTATGTTGTGACCCGTCAGTATGACCGTTCCGCTCCTCTGGGTACCGGCAAGTATAAAGTCGGAGGCAACTATGCCGCTTCGCTTCGCGCCCATGTCGAGGCTTGCCATGGTGGTCAGTATGCATGTGAGTTCTATCTTGATGCCAAGGAGAAGAAATATGTAGACGAGGCTGGCGCCGCCAACTTCTTCGCCATCAAGGACGGTGTCTACATCACTCCGAAGTCGACCTCCATCCTGCCTTCCATCACCAACAAGAGCCTTATCCAGCTTTGCGAGGATTTGGGTATCAAGGTTGAGCGCCGTCCTATCGCCGTTGAGGAACTGGCCGAATGTCAGGAAGCCGGTGCTTGCGGTACCGCTGCTGTTATCAGCCCCATCGAGCGCATTGACGACCCCGAGGCTGGAAAGAGCTATGAGTTCGGCAAGAAGCCCGGTCCCATCAGCACCAAGCTTTACGAGCACTTGCGTGCCATCCAGCTTGGAGAGGCCGAGGATATCCACAACTGGAATGTCATTGTTGACTAATAGATACAACACGAAAAAAAAAGAGGCTTTCATGCGAAAGCCTCTTTTTTTTGTGCTGTTCTAAAAAATTAGGCACCGATTTTTGCCTTGTATGCGGCAGCGTCGAGCAGAGAGTCGACATCGGCGGAGTTGGCGGGTTTGAATTTGATGATCCAGCCTTCGCCATAGGGGTCGTTGTTGATTGAGGAGGCATCCTCGAGAGCGGCGTTGAACTCGACTACTTCGCCGGTGCAGGGCATGAGCAGGTCGGCAACAGTCTTGACAGCCTCGATGGAACCGAAAGCCTCGCCGGCTTCGATGGTGTCGCCTTCGCAGTCTACGTCGACGAAAACGATGTCGCCAAGTTCGTGCTGAGCGTAGTCGGTAATACCAACAACAGCGATTTCACCTTCCATTCTTACCCATTCGTCATCCTGGGTGTACTTCAAATTTTCGGGAATGTTCATAATTTTCTATTAAATTTAAAAGATTATTATTCTGTTTTATTTGTTCGTAATCAATATTATACAAAGATGCGTGGCGTATTGCGCCACTGTGGTTTTGAAGTTCAAAAATACACTTTTTCATCTGTTTGGCAAAATTTTTTTTCGCTGTTAGATTTTTTATATATCTTTGCGACATCAAAAACAACGGAGTATATAGTTGTTTTAAGTCACATTGCTTTAATTAACAAATTATTACGATATCAAATCGTTTTTTGCTTTGATTTGAAAAATCGAAATATGGGTTGTTTTGTGTTGAAAACACTGCGCAATCAATAGGCCTGCAGAGCATACAGGCATAATTTGTTTCCGTTTCGATAAACAACAATAACAAATAATCACTTTTTCAATTTTAATGTACAATATTTCCGAATTATCTTCGAAGGCTCATATCGAGTTGATCAAGATAGCCGAATCGCTGGGAATATCAAGAGCCAGCCGCCAGGATGCGCAAGAGTTGATTTACAAGATACTTGACGCACAGGCAAAAAACCCCGAGAATACAGATGGCAACAATGAAGCGCAGCCGCGTATGCGTAGAACGCGCATCAAACCTATACCTGTGGCAGAGTCCAACGAACAAAACTACCAGGCACACAAGGATCGTGGCTTGGTGTCTGTGCCAAAGCGTCAGAAAGGCCAGAACAATGACGGGCAGCGTCAGTCTGAGCAGCATGCTGAGACATCTGTTCAACCGCAAAACGACCATTCTTTCGAATTGAACATCGACGCTCTGGAGATTCCTGTTGTGCCGACAGTGCCCGAATTGGCAAGTCCGCAAGAGTATATTCGCAACCGTAACAAGGATAACGCTGAGGAAAACGCCGACGTTGCCAACACTCAGCCAGAAAGTGCGGAGACTGCGAGTGTCGAAACAGAAGCTGCGGAGCAGACACCGTCAGCCAAAGGCAAGCGTAATCGCAGAACACGCAAAGAGAAAGAGGTTGAGATGTCACCCAAGGAGGAACAGTCCGTGGGAAGTCCGGCTACTGAAGTTGTCGTGGTTACAGAGAACCGCGAGGAGACGTCTCCAATAGCCGAAGAGCACCCTGTTGTTGAAAAAGCCGAGAATGGCACGGACAATGCCGACATGCAGCCAGCTAAAACAGGCAAACGCCGTAACCGCAAGTCAAAGAAGCAGTCAAACCAGGAGGTCCAGGCCGACGCTTCCGCTGTGCAGGATGGAGCGGGAGTCCAGTCGAAAACAGATTCCCATGAAGAGAGACAGCAAAAGTCTTCTTCAGAGCAGGAAGAAAACAATAACGGCAACAATTTCAAGAAAAACAAGAACAAAAATAAGGAAAACCAGAGCCGTCGTGTTGAATTCCCATTCGAGCAGGAAGGTTTTGTCGAGGCCGAGGGTGTTCTTGAGATAGCCAACGAAGGGTATGGTTTTCTGCGTTCGTCGGACTACAACTATCTGGCATCGCCCGACGACATTAATGTGTCGCTCCAGCAGATACGCTCATATGGTCTTAACGCCGGCGATACGGTGCGCTGCACCATACGTCCGCCTCGCGACGGTGAGAAGTATTTCCCCATGGTCAAGGTATTGAAAATTAACGGTCTTGACCCGGAAGCCATTCGTGACCGTGTCTCTTTCGAGGCATTGACGCCGCTGTTCCCCGAGGAAAAATTCAAACTCACAGGTCATCCACAGGAGACCCTCTCAACTCGCATCATCGACCTTTTCACTCCTATCGGAAAGGGACAGCGCGGACTCATCGTGGCTCAGCCCAAGACAGGTAAGACGACATTGCTCAAAGAGATTGCCAACGCCATAGCATACAATCACCCAGAGGTGTACCTCATGGTTCTCCTTATCGACGAGCGTCCCGAGGAGGTTACCGACATGCAGCGCAGCGTTAACGCCGAGGTTATTGCGTCGACATTCGACGAGCCTGCCGAGCGCCATGTGCGCATAGCAAACATAGTGCTCGAGAAAGCCAAAAGAATGACAGAGTGCAACTACGATGTGGTTATTGTGCTCGACTCCATCACCCGTCTGGCTAGGGCATACAACACTGTGCAGCCCGCGTCGGGCAAGGTCCTGTCGGGAGGTGTTGAAGCCAACGCGTTGCAGAAACCCAAGCGTTTCTTCGGCGCAGCCCGTAAGATTGAGAACGGTGGCTCTCTGACAATCATAGCCACGGCGTTGACCGAGACAGGCTCGAAGATGGACGATGTTATCTTTGAGGAGTTCAAAGGTACCGGTAACATGGAGTTGCAACTCGACCGCCGTCTGGCCAACAAGCGCATGTGGCCCGCCGTCGACATCGTGAGTTCGTCGACACGTAGGGACGACCTCCTTGTGTCGCAGAATGTGCTGAGCCGTATGCAGGTGCTGCGCAGCCAGCTCACCGACCTCAACCCCATAGAGGCTATGGAGCTTCTGAAACGCTATATGCAGAATACCCGCACCAACGAGGAATTTCTTTTCACAATGGACAAATAGGAGAGGAGATGAAACGAGGATTTGGAAGTGACAATCATTCGGGATTCAGTCCTGAGGTAATGGATGCGCTTGTGCGGGCAAACGACCGCCACGCCTTGGCATACGGCGACGACGAGGTGACAGCGAGATTGGAGACTTTGATAAAAGAGACCTTCGGTCAGCAAGCGAGTATTTATCTTGTGTTCAACGGAACGGGCGCGAATGTGTTGTGCATCGACGCCATGTGCCGCTCGCACGAGGCTGTTGTTTGTGCCGAGACCGCTCATATCAATGTCGACGAGTGTGGAGCACCCCAGCGTATTGTTGGTTGCCGCCTTCTGACGGTGGACACTCCCGATGGCAAGCTGACTCCCGAACTGGTGAAGACGCGTCTGCATGGATTCGGTTTCGAGCATCACTCACAGCCCAAAGCCATAAGCATAAGCCAGCCCACTGAACTTGGAACCCTCTACACATGTGAGGAAATCAAGGCCCTTGCCGATTTGGCCCATAGCTATAATATGTATCTGCATGTTGATGGCGCGCGACTGGCAAACGCCGCTGTCGCTCTTGGCTGTTCGTTCAAAGAGATGACCACTGATTTGGGTGTGGATGCGCTGAGTTTCGGAGGCACAAAGAACGGTCTGATTATGGGTGAGAGTTGTGTGTTGCTCAATCCTTGTTTACAGAAAAGCTATCTAAGTGGAGCTGATTCGCAAACAGATGAAATGCGCTACCGTCGTAAGCAGATGACCCAGCTTGGAAGCAAGATGCGCTTCATGGCTGCCCAGATGGAGTGCTATTTGAAGAGTGGTATGTGGCGAAGGAACGCAGAGCATAGCAACCGTATGGCGCAGCTGTTGCGTGCCGAGGTGGAGAAGGTGGAGGGTGTTAAGATTATGTACCCCGTGCAGGTCAACAGCGTCTTTGCCCAGTTGCCACGCGATGTGTGGAAGCGTCTGCAGGAACGCTATTTCTTCTACGACTGGGACGAGGATAAAGATGTGGTCCGCTGGATGTGTTCATTCGACACCACAGAGGAAGATATCAAAAGTTTTGTGACAGCATTAGTGGAAATCAGCAAGCAGAAAACGCTTTAATATTTAAGCTGTATCTATTTACCTTTATTTAGGGTAATGCGGAACACGCTGCCTTGGCCTGGAATTGAGTATTTCAGGCCAATTTTGCCTTTATGGTACTCTTGAATGATGCGTCGAGCCAGTGAAAGGCCGAGGCCCCAACCGCGTTGTTTGGTTGAGAATCCGCTTTCGAAGATGTATTTCTGCTGTGACGGTGGTATGCCTTTGCCTGTGTCGCAAAGGTCGATATTGATATTCTGTCCTTCGACGGTTAGGATAGTGGTGAAGGTGCCGTTGCCTTCCATTGCGTCGATGGCGTTTTTGCAAATGTTTTCTATGACCCACTCGAAAAGGTAGCGGTTGATGGGAGCCATAACAGGACGGTCGGGCAGTGTGGTTTCAAATTGCACTTTGCGAGGGCTGCGTTTCTCCATATAGCTGATGGTGTGACGTATGACCTCGCAGAGATCCTCGTCTTTGAGCTCGGGCACGCTGCCTATCTTTGAGAAACGGCGTGCTATGGTGTCAAGTCGGTCGATATCCTTGCGTATTTCGGAGATATAAGGTTCTTCGAGTGTTTTGCCTTCCAGATAGTCAGCCCATCCGGTGAGCGACGATATTGGTGTGCCGAGTTGGTGTGCCGTCTCCTTCGCCATACCTACCCATACGCGGTTTTCCTCGTCGCTGCGGGCGGTACGGAAAAGGTTGTATGAGATAAGCACCAGGAGCAGTGCCAGGAAAAGATAGACAAGAGGCAGGATACGCAGCATTTTAAGCAGCGGGGTGCTCTCGTAGTAGACATACGCCAGTCTATGGTTGGCGAGGCGCAAGGCTATGGGAGTGTTCTCATTGGCCATATCGCTGAGTTTGTTTCTCAGCTGGCTCTCGCTTTGAAATTCAGATATGTCTATATTGCCCGATCCGAGCACATTGTGTCGGCTGCTGTCGACCACAATGACAGGTACAAAAACGCTGTTGTTGGTAACCTCTGAGAGGAAAGATCGGTTGAGGTTCTCGAGCATGGCGCGCATGTCGCTGTATATCTGTGATTCGCGGTAAAGCAAGGTGAGAGGTATTCCCCAAATGTCGTAATGGAATGGTGGGTTGTCGCTGAAGAATTTCAATAGCTGCGGCGTGACCTTTGTGCCTATGAGGGTGCCGTCCTGCCGAGGAGAGTTGTAGATGTTGCCGCATGAAGTAATTACCGAGTCGCGGTCAATAATCATAAAAGGAGTGCGGCTGCTGTCGACAATGTAGGAGACATAGTTGAGGTAAAACTCGGCGTCCGATCCGAGGTCTTTGTTGTTGAACGACTGCAACACGTCGATATAGAGCTTCACTTTGCGCCGCTCGTCGATGCCCACCTCGTTGAAGAAGGTCTCGGTAGAGGAGACGAGTTCAGCTTTCTGTCCGATGGCTTTGGCCCACAGACGCACCTTCTCCTGTTCCGATTTGCGTATCTGCGCCGCAAAACGGTTGATGGTCCACAGCGCCGCGAATCCCAGAACCAGAGTGGCGGTGATGATAATCCATTTACCCTTGCGTGGTTTATTGAATTTCTTGTTTTGCTGATTGTGCTCTTTCATTCTACACGGACTGTTTTAGCGGGGTCGATATGTGAGATGTAGGTGGAGGGCAGGAGTAGCGCCGCCAAGCACACTATGACAGCGCCAAGGCATATGGCCAGATAGTACCAAAGGTTGATGTCGACGGGTACAAAAGACATAGAGTAACTCTCGGTGTCTAGGCGTATGATGTGCAGGTTGACCTGTAACAGGCTCAGCACAAGGGCTATCGCTCCGCCAATCACGACACCCATGCCCACAATGCGGGTAGCCTTGATAAGGAATATGTTACGTATAGACTTGTTCGTGGCTCCGAGGGTTTTGAGTATGCCAATCATCGATATCTTTTCGAATATCATGATTAGCAGAGCCGACACTATGGAGGCGGCGCAAACCACAGCCATTATGACAAGGATGAGTACGATGTTGGAATTGAGCAGGTCGAGCCATGCGAACATCGATGGTTGCTGTTCACGTATAGAGAATACCGCCACGTCGGGAGGTGTGGCTAGTTTGACTTCCGAAAGGATGTCGTCGAGTTTGTCGAAGTCGTTGATAAGGATTTCGTAGCCTGCCACCTGACCGTCGTTCCAGTCGTTGAGTTTTTGTATCTGAGCCAGGTCACCGACAACGTAGTGGTCGTCAAACTCAGCGAGGTCGGTATTGTAGATGCCAACGATATTAAATGCTCTGGCGCGGTAGTTTGTGCCCATCCAGAAATAGGAGCGAGCCTTGTCGCCTGTGTCGAGCATGAGTCGCGCCGCCATTCGTTGAGAGATGATAATCTCGTTCGACACCGTGGAGTCGTCAAGGTTTGGCAGCCGTCCCTTCACTATGTTTGGGGCGAAAAACGACGTGTCGAAGGCTGTGTCGACACCTTTGAAGATGATGCCTTGAATCTGGTCGTCGGTTTTAAGCATGCCACCCTTGTAGGCGTAGGGTTGTACACGTTTCACGCCTGGCAGCGAGGCCAGGCGTGAAAGTGTGGCGTTGTCTATGCTGAGAGGAATCTCGTCATAGTCGTTGACCCATCCATAGCTGTGTATGGTGATATGCGAGCCGAATCCCACAACTTTGTCGGTGATTTGCTTCTGGAATCCACGCAGTATGCTAACAGCCATAATCATCACCACAACCCCCAGTGCAATGGTGTAGGTCGCGATACGCACAAGGGGACGTGAGAAACTGTTTTTGTCGCGTGTAAGGAACCGACGGGCTATGAGACGTTCGTACTTCACAGAGGGAGGGGTGGTATTAGAATGCCAGGGCTATACCCATGAAATCTTCGGCTTTGAGTGCGGCGCCGCCAATGAGTCCGCCGTCGACATCGGGGTTGGCGAAGAGTTCCTTGGCGTTCGACGGTTTGCAGCTGCCACCGTAGAGGATGCTGGTGTTGTTGGCCACCTCTTTGCCGTATTTCTCAACAATGAGGCCGCGGATGAAAGCGTGTATCTCCTGTGCCTGTTCGGGTGTGGCGGTCTTGCCGGTGCCGATGGCCCATACCGGTTCGTAGGCGATGATGATCTGTCCAAACTGCTCGGCGGTGAGATGGAAAAGGCCGTCGGTTATTTGGCGGCGTACCACGTCGAACTGTTTGTTGGCTTCGCGCTCCTCGAGCACTTCGCCGCAGCATACTATCGGGCGTATGTCGTTTTTAAGCAGTTGGTCAACCTTGCGGGCCACGATGGCGTCGGTCTCGCCGTAGTAGGCGCGACGCTCGCTGTGTCCGACGATGCAGTAGTCAACCTCGAGCGAGCGGAGCATTTCGGCGCTGACCTCTCCGGTGTAAGCGCCTTTGTCGTTCTCGTTCACATTCTGCGCGCCCACTGCGAAATAGGAGTCGTCGCTATACTCGGAGCACATCTCCAGGTAGGGGAACGGGGGGCAGAGAATCATAAGGGTGTTCTCGCCGAGTTCTTTTTCTTCGAGGGCTGTCATTATATTGTCAATAAGTTCTTCGGCCTCGTCGAAGTTTTTGTTCATTTTCCAGTTGCCTGCTACAATGTTTTTTCTCATGATATTAAGAGTTTTAAAGGTTTAAATGTTTAAAGGTTTAAGGGTTTAAAGATTACAAGATTAAATGTTTTTTTGCTAGTTTATTTGTTGGGTTGTTGTATTGACATTGTTTTTATTAAATAACCAGTTGTCTGTTAGGTTTTAGAGGGGTTGGCAAAGATTTCTAATTGATGACTTTGCCAATGGCCTGTTAGTGTTGTGTTTAATCTCTTTCAATATATACTTTCATTCCGATGTAGGCGTAGTTTTCTTTCAGGTGGATGATATCCTCGTCGCGCAGCCGTATGCAGCCTTCACTGGCGCGTCCGGGAATGCTGTAGTGGTTCCCGGTACTGCCGTGGATGCCTATTCCGGTCCATTCGAAGTTGCCTTTCAGGCGCATGAACCATTTTCCATAGGCCGGCATGTAGCCTCGCCCGTCACCAAAGTCGTGGTGCCAGTTTGAGGCGTCGCTGATTTCGCTGATTATGAAGTATTCACCGTTTTTGCATTCAGGGGTGCGGTAGTCGCCGCGCCGTTCCTTGTCGCCGCTGTTGGCTCCGAGACAAACGGGATAGGCGGCTATGAGGGTTGTTCCTGTGCAGCGGCTTTCGTAGACATAGAGTGTGCGGTTTCGCTTGGATATGTTGATGAATAGATTGTCCTGGTTGTAGACATAGCCGTAGACGGTGCGGTCGTAGACAGGCTTTTTGGTGAGCAGCATGCTGTCGAGGATGTGCGCCGACGCTGATATGCCACCTGTCATGGAGACAAGCAGGAGAAGGAAAGTGGATGATATAATGAATTTGGAATTCATCAACTTATTTTATTTTGGCGCGTCGCATTCCTTCAATCTGCCATTGCGACGGTGCGCGGTTGGCCTGTTCGGGGTGCTTCTGTTCGTATTTCTCTATAAACGGAAGCACAGACTTTGTGGGAAGGGTTTTGTTCATGATAATCTGGCGATCGGCATTGAGCAGTATCATCGTCGGCGCTCCATGCACATTGTAAGCCTCCTGATAGTCGATGTTCACATTGGGTCCGCCTACATTTACGAAGGGGAGTTGGTTCTTGCGCACATAGTTTATCCATTTCTGCACGTCGCTCTCGTAACCTACGGCGTAGACCTCGAAAATCTTGTTACCCGCCGCCGACAGCGAGTCGTAGAGCAGCTTCAGTTCAGCGGTTTGTTTCTTGCAATGGTTGCAGTCGGGATCCCAGAACCAGAGCATCACATATTTCTGCGGGAAGGCGTGAGACGATATCCAGTCGGCGGGGTTTTCCGATTGGTTGGTGTCGGCCATAATGAGTTCCTTGCCCATGGCGCCTATCAGCGACTGGCTGAGGAATTCCACCGTTTGCCGTTTGTTGTAGACCTCGGCTTGTGTCGCCCATTTGCATTTGCCGGTGAGGTAGTAGTCGCGAACGAGGTTGACGAACACCTGGTCCCATCCGATGTTTTTGGTGCTGCGTTCATAGCGGGGCATGATGAAGTCGAGGAAATAGCGCAGCATGGTGCTGTCGTTGACGACACGGTCGAGTACATTGTGGGCGTATTGGGTTATGGCGTCAGCGTCCTCGTAGTAAAGCACTCCGAAGAAGTAGTAGTTCATCTTGTCGAACAGCTGAGGAGTGTAGATGAGCGAGTGATCCTTGAGGTTGATGTTGTCCCAGTAGTGGGTGCGGTAGTAGCGGGCCTGCCAGTCGCGCAGGTTGGTGTCGGAGCTGCCCGCGGGAATCTCTTCAGGCACGTCGACAGTTCCCGACATCTCGACAAGTTGTGTGAATCTGTATTTCGCGTTGTTTTTCAGGTAGTCTTTCTCGAACTGTTTCATCTCTTTGCTCAGTTCGTCCATTTCCTTTTGAGCCTGTTCCTTTTTGGCGGGGTCGGCTTTGTCGGCGTTGATGGCTTTTGAGCGGCTATGCGCCCAGTCGAGTTTTGCCATGTACGAGTACATCAGAGTGTTGGCCTGCGAGCCTTTGACTTTCATGCCTTCGTTGCTGTGTTTCTCATCGAATTCGATTGAGAAGTTACGGCTGTCGTCGACCATGAAGTCGAACAGTTTCGTTTTTTTGCTGTCGAGGAGGGTGTAAACGCCTGTGGCGAGTTTGTATTTGCCCGTAAAGGTGATGGCGTTTTTCTGAGCCGTAGCCGAATCGGTGACGATGAATGTGTCGCGGAAATGCTGACCTATATAGTATTTACCGTCGGCAAGGGCGGGAGATGAGAAGCGGATGTTAAAGCTGTTTTGGGCTTTCAGCGGGGTGTTGGCGCCTGAGAGCAGCAACAACGTCAAGATCACGAATATGGATGCTTTGATAATGCTTTTTTTCATGGTGGGTATTGGATGGGTTTGTTACTCTTCATCAAGAATGAGTCGAACGATACACATAACGGCAAATTTATCTAAAAAATTGTCCAGATGGTAAGAAGAATTTTTGGGTGTGAATTGGTATGCCGTGGCGATGCCGAGGTCGACCAGCCCCCATCGCAGCAGTCTGTCGATTCCGATACAGGGTTCGAGCAGTCCGTCGTAAGGGGCGGTAAGGGATATGGCTCTATAAGGAGGTGTGTCGTTCAGGTAGAAGATTCCGGTGCCATTGACGATTTGCTTTCCGTAGAGCATACCCCACAAGGCGTTGAGTTGGAAGAATGGATGAGGTTCCGAGACATCCTCTTTCCAGAAGCTCCAGCCCGTGGTGTAGCGTATGCTGGCGAGGGTGAATATGTCGGCCATAAAGTTGTTAGGGCGTATGGTGAGGAAAGTGTTGTAGAAATAGTATCTTCCGCCACCGGTACCGCTGATATCGAATTGCCTCGATACAGGTGCCTCACCGAGGATGAATCCGCTTTGGGCAAAGAGCGACAGTTTGCCGTGGGTGTTCTTGAATTTGATTTTGTTGATGTATTGAGACAAAAACCTGAGATACTCCAATGAAAACAGTGGATTGTTGTTTATTCGGAAAACATCGTCCAGAGATTCCTGGATATTGGTCAGAACTCCAAATTTCCAATGGTCGCCCAGGTAGAAGTCTATTCCGACTTCGTTGAAAGTCTCATAAGGCATAGTGTCGTTGTCGTAAAGGTTTGGATAGAGCGGGCCGGAGGCATCGAAGAGGTATCGCTCGCGCGAGTGGCTGTAGTCAAGATAAAGCATGCCTGGACCAGGGATGTTGATTTGTGCGACGACTCCAATGCGGTCGACACCACTAAAGCGGGAGCTGAAATAGGAACTATTTGCCGAGGTGTTAAGTATGTTGTATTCGTCGAAACTGTGACTGCCGACGCGCAGCAGGTCGTGCTGGTAACATATACTTATCTGCTTGAATACGGAACGGGGGAATCCTAGTCCCACCGCGCCGCCGTATTTCCAGGCATGGTCACCGGTGCCGTAACCAGCGTATGTCGAGGCGATAAAAGAGTTCTGCGATATCGCTCCGAGTAGGGTGTCGTATTTCAGCGGCGTGACGAGTTTGAATCCCACCCCCCAACGGTTTCGCTCGTAACTGTTGTAGTTATACAGACGGTTTAGGTCGAAACTGACAACGGTTTTGCTATGCAGAGGCGTCAGGCGCACTTCCTGAGCATCCGCACGCGGCATAGCCACAATGTTATATAACAACAAACAAGGTATCAGAAGTTTATGCCAGTTCATTATTTGAAATTGTAGAGTACAAAGATAGTGAAAAACAATCAAATGGCAAAATTAATTTTGCCGAACGGCGGAAAATGATTATCTTTGCACTTTGCCTTGGTGTGTGAGACCACAGTGCAAACAAATGTTTTATAAATAGATAATGTATTAATTATAATAGTTATGAATTACGATATCATCGTTATTGGCAGCGGTCCCGGAGGGTATGTAGCTGCCGTCAAAGCCGCTCAGATGGGCATGAAAACAGCCGTTGTGGAACGTGAGAACCTTGGAGGTATTTGCCTCAATTGGGGATGCATACCCACCAAGGCCCTGCTGAAGAGCGCCCAGGTGTACAACTATATCAACCATGCCGCAAACTATGGTGTCGCCGCTCAGCCCGCCGAGGCCGATCTTGGCGCCATGGTGCAGCGTTCACGCGGTGTTGCCGAGACGATGAGCAAAGGAGTACAGTTCCTGCTGAAGAAGAACAATGTCGATGTCATTATGGGCAACGCCAAGGTCAAGCCCGGTCATCAGGTAGAGGTTACCGATGGCGAGGGCAACGTGACGGTCTATGAGGCTCCTCATATCATTATCGCCACAGGCGCGCGCAGCCGCAATCTGCCCAATCTGCCACAGGACGGCAAGCATATCATCGGTTACCGTGAGGCCATGACCCTACCGCAGAAGCCTCAGTCGATGGTGGTTGTCGGCAGCGGTGCCATTGGCAGCGAGTTTGCCTTCTTCTATCAGAGCATTGGCGTACAGGTGACACTGGTCGAGTTCATGCCTACCATCCTCCCCAACGAGGATGAGGACACGTCGGCCAATGTTGCCCGCAGCTTCAAGAAGATGGGCATGAAGGTGATGATGAGCGCTTCGGTCGAGAAGGTGGACGTCGATGGCGACATCTGCCACGTCCATATCAAAGACAAGAAAGGTGCCGAGGTGCTTGTTGACTGCGACGTGGTGCTGTCCGCTGTAGGAGTCATCACCAACCTCGAGAATATGGGACTTGAGGAGACCGGCATCAAGGTGGAGCGCAACAAGATTGAGGTCGACGACTACTATCAGACCAATGTGCCGGGCTATTACGCCATCGGCGACGTTGTCCACGGTCCCGCTCTGGCTCATGTGGCCAGCGCCGAGGCAATATGCTGCGTGGAGAAGATTTGCGGAGGTAATCCTGAGAAGGTTAATTACAGCAATATTCCTGGCTGCACCTATACCACTCCCGAGGTGGCCAGTGTTGGCATGAGTGAGAAGAAGGCTGTCGAGGCCGGTTATGAGGTTTTAGTGGGCAAGTTCTTCTTCAAGGCAAGCGGCAAAGCCACAGCGGCAGGCAACAACGACGGCTTTATCAAGATGGTTATCGACAAGAACACCGACCATATACTTGGAGCCCACATGTGTGGCGACAATGTTACCGAGATGATTGCCGGCATCGTCAGCGCACGCCAGAACGGATTGACTGCCAAGCAGGTCGCCTCGTCGATACATCCCCATCCCACAATGTCGGAAGCCGTCATGGAGGCCATAGAGGCAGCCTACGGCAAGGCGATACATGGTTAGTAAAGGTTAAGATTAACGGTTGCTTTGGTCTAATAACCAAAAGAAGGACTTATCGTTTTCATTATCATTACTTAACTTGAAAAGTAGAGATGAAACTTAAAAAAATATTTGGAAAAAGAATGATGGTTGCTGAAGGTATGCGACTGCCGGTGTCACGTCATTTCTATTATTCCACATTTGCCGTTCGTGGACGTCACGAGAATGACCCCAAGGGTATGTTCATTTGTGAAGGCACGCCGGGCACGGGATTCTTTGTTCGCAACACTGAAAGCCACAGCTATCGTCGTTTTGTGTCGGAGCGCAAGAAAGCCATGCGTCAGAATATCCGGACTCTGCTTTTTAGAAAAGAACCCAATTTCGACAAGGAATATGAGCGTGTCAACAAAGCTTTCGAGACAGAGACCGATGAAAATGTGCGCCGCATCCTTTCGTGTTATCAGAATGTTATAGGCCTTGCCAAGGAGGAAGAGCTGTTGCAGCGTATAGTGCGGGCGGTGAAGGACAAAATAGGCGAACGTCCCAACAAATCGTTGGTCAGTGTGCTTACACACTATAAGTCGAGCATTGCGGGATTGGAGCATGACGCCCGCGCCGCCCAGCTTGACTATTCCACTACTATGAGCGAGGAGGATTTGGCGCTGTGGGGCAATGTGGTGGAGGCATTCCACAAGCTTGTGGATTCACGCCGTGTATGGTCGTTGTCGATGGAAGATGGCGTACAGTCTTACAATCAGGTGTTCTTTGACATGGGCATTTTCGACTATATCAAGTCGCCCGGCGACACACCGGTGATGCGCGACCATTGTGGCATGCATTATTATCTGTATCCCGATGGCATGGTTGAGGCCCGCTCGTCGGTGGATATGGTTTTCCACCGTTGGAGCGACCTGGAGGTACTTTTCAATGTTGTGGATATCTCCACTCTTGTTGTTAGGCCGAATTTCAACTCACACAAAAAAAGCAGCAAACACCACAATCATAACGACGCGCTTAGCACACTGTATGGCGCCAGCCGAGGCCAGGTGGTTGGCGAAATCTGTTTCCCGAAACAAGACCTGCGCTTTTTTGTGAACCACACTGGTCCCGCCGAGGAATTTGTCAAGGCTATCAACGCCTGGAAAACCCATAGTCTCTAATAATTTAGAAAATCTAGAGAATCTAGAAAATCTAGAGTTTCTAGAGAGTCTAGAATCTCTAATAATAAAAACTCTATTTCTTGAAGAAGCACCACACATACAAGTTCAATCCTCATACGCTGTCGTATGAGAAAGTGAAGACCACCTTTGCCGACAAGCTGAAGAAGATATCTTTCTCGGTTGCTTTCGGCATTGTGTTGGGAGTGGTGCTGCTTGTTATTGGACTTCATGTTTTCGACTCGCCCAAAGAGCGTAAGCTGAAGCGTGAACTTGCCGTGATGGAGCGTCAGATGGACAATATGAAGAGTGTCATCAAGCGCAACGAGGCGGTGCTTGCCGACCTCGAGAATCGCGACAACAGCATCTACCGTACCCTTCTCGAAGCCGAACCCATTGACGGCAATGAGCGCCTTTCTGGCATTGCTGGATTGGACTATAGCGAGTTGGAGGGCTATGACCATTCAAAGCTTATCATAGAGACATCAGAGCGTTTGGACAATTTCACCAAGCGGCTGTATGTCCAGTCGAAGTCGTTCGACGAGGTGTACCAGATGGCCAGCACCAAGAAGGAGCGCCAGGAGCATATCCCGGCCATCATGCCGATTGAGAAACATCTTTGCAGTGTGATATCTGGTTTCGGCACACGCTACCACCCCATACTTCACTATCGCAGGATGCACACCGGAGTTGACCTCTCAGCCAAGAAAGGAACCCCCATCTATGCCACTGGCGACGGGGTTGTCGAGGTCGCCGGCCGTGGCGACGCCAACCTCAGCGGCTATGGTATCGCGGTGTTGCTGAATCACGGTTATGGCTACAAGACACTTTATGGCCACATGAACGATGTCAAGGTGCGTCGCGGCCAGAAGGTGAAACGTGGCGAGTTGCTGGGTCATGTGGGCAACACCGGTCTTGCCTCGGGACCGCATTGTCACTACGAGGTGTGGCTTAATGGCAACAGAGTCAATCCAGTCTATTATTTCTACAACGACCTCACACCTCAAGAGTATGAGCAGGTTATTGAGGCTGCCAACCAGGAGAACCAATGCTTGTCGTAATAGATGAAAACGCCGGGTTCTGCTTCGGAGTGGTCAAAGCCATAGCCGCCGCCGAGGAGCATTTGCAGGGAAGCCACAGCCTTTACTGCCTAGGCGACATTGTTCACAACAACGAAGAGGTGCAGCGCCTTAAAGACTTGGGCTTGCTGGTTATAGAGCATAAGGATATGCAGAACCTGTCAGGTGCCAAGGTTTTGATAAGGGCTCATGGCGAACCCCCGTCCACATACGAGATGGCGCGTCAGCAGGGTATCAGCCTTATCGACGCCACTTGTCCCATTGTGCTTGCTTTGCAGAAGAAAATCCGTGAAGGATATGAGTCAATGCGTACTGTCGGCGGTCAGGTGGTTATCTTCGGCAAGCAGGGCCATGCGGAGGTGATAGGCCTCAACGGTCAAACACAGAACACGGCGATAATAGTGTCGAACCCTGACGATATCGACGCTATAGACTTCAATAGACCCATACGCCTGTATTCGCAGACCACCAAGAGCCGTGAGGAATACAATCGTCTTATTGCCAATATTGAAGAGAGAATTAAACAGTCTGGCGATGAAAAAGCCGACTTTGTGGCTTACAATACTATCTGCAGCCGTGTCGCCAACCGGGCCAAGCAACTTGAGGAGTTCGCCAAAGGAGTGGATTTGCTGCTTTTTGTGTCAGGCGTGAACTCGTCGAACGGCCATTACCTTTATGAGTATTGCCGCAAGGTTCATCCCAATGTGAAGATGATAACTTCGCCCAACGAGTTGGATCCTGAGTGGATAAAAGGCGTTGAGCGCATAGGCATCACCGGAGCCACATCAACCCCCCGTTGGCTGATGGAACAAGTGAGAGAAAAAATAAAGGATAAAGGTTAAAGTTTAAAGGTTAAAGTTTAAAGACTTTATAGTAAAGGTTAAAGACTAAAGACCTAATAGTAAAGGTTAAGGACTTTGTAACAACTTCATATATCTTACATCATACATCTTACATCGAATATGTATATCGAGCGACTGCAATTAGCCAATTTCAAGAACTATGACGAGCTTGATGTGATGTTCTCAAACAACGTCAACTGCCTTGTTGGCAACAACGGCGTTGGGAAGACCAATTTGCTCGACGCGCTCTATTATCTTTCGTTCTGCAAAAGCTATTTCAACTCAGTCGACAGCCAGAATATACGTATGGGCGCTGATTTCTTCGCGATACACGGCCATTATGTTACAGACGAGAGTGGTGAGGGCGACAGTGTGCAGGTGTCGTGTACATTGCAGCGGGGACAGTCGAAGAAGATGAAGTTCAACACGAAAGCCTGTCCAACTTTTGCCGAACATATAGGACGTCTGCCGCTTGTCATTGTCACACCGAGCGACCAGAACCTCATACAGGGTGGCAGCGAGGTGCGTCGCAAATTTGTCGACGGCATAATATCTCAGGTCGACCGCAACTACCTTCAGATGCTTCTGAGTTATCAGAAGGCGTTGGAGCAACGCAACCGACTGTTGAAGCGTTTCTACGAGGACCGCTATTTTGACGACGAGGCGATAGCTATTTGGGACGAGCAGTTGGTACGCTACGGAGAGCCTATCCATGCCCTTCGCCGCCAGTTTCTCGACGAGTTTGTGCCGTTGTTCGAAGAGTACTATTCTTTGATACACAAGGAGGCTGAGAATACGGAGAGTCCCCGGATTGTATACGACACGCAGATGACTGAGGGCGATATGGCGTCGATGCTTGCCGAGTCGCGTCGTCGCGACGCGCAGGTGCAGTACACCACTGTAGGTCCACACAAGGACGATTTCGAGTTGTATATTGGCGAGTTTGCCGTAAAGCGCTTTGGCTCGCAAGGACAGCAGAAAACATTCCTTTTGGCCTTAAAACTCGCGCAGTTTGAATATATAAGGACCCATTTGGGGACCAAGCCGATACTGCTTTTGGATGATATTTTTGACAAACTGGATATGCTGAGAGTCAGCCAACTGGTGATGCTTGTAGGCAGCGACCGCTTTGGACAGGTGTTTATCACCGACACGCAGGAGGGCAGGGTAGAGGCCATATTTGAGAAGGCGCCCGATATGCCCCACCGCATCTTCAAAGTGGAAGGAGGAGCAGTAAATTTACTCAAGAGAGACTAGGGTTTCTAGAGCGTTTAGAAAAACTAGAATAAACAAAAACCAT
>JAEEGL017313220.1_pt1 | contig 18138 bp, 14 predicted proteins | sample 9134231 | NCBI WGS metagenome assembly JAEEGL01 (sample SAMN16246548, study PRJNA631951) | gut metagenome | biome: gut microbiome; feature: rumen; material: fiber-attached | host: Bos | place: Iran: Karaj | collected 2018-10 | reverse complement strand
GGACGTATAGGGTGATGTTGTGCTGGGTCAGATAGTCCTGGACGGCGGGGTCGGAAAGCGTGTTGCGGTGGAGGGCGTGGCAGTTCTTGCACCAGGTGGCGGTGAAGAGCAGCAGGGCGGAACCGTCGCGGTCGGAGAGGTTGGACTCCAGGCGGTCGATGTCATCGGAGAGGGAGAGGTCGTACGTGTGGGCGGTCTTTTCGACCGGATCGGCGGCGGGTTGCCAGAGTCTGACGGCCAAATATAGGTAGTAGGCGGCCAGCACCAGCACCAGCACGGTGAAGAGCTTCGCCAGCCGGGTCATCCATGGGCCGGGCGGCGGGAGGATGGATAGTCCGGCGGCCAGGAATGGCCACGGGGCGGCCAGTCCGACTCCGATGGCGCACGGCAGCAGCAGGGCGGCGAGATGGGCGCCCTCGGCGGACAGTCGGGCCGACCATGTCAGGGCCGCCAGCAGAGCCGGAGCGGTACAAGCTGAGGCCAGGGCCGCAGTGAGCAGACCATACACAAAGGCGATGGCGGCGGTGCGGAAGGGCCTAGGGGCAGCCGTCCGGTTGGCAGGCATGGAGGCGCGGGGGCGGAACCGTGCCAGGTCGGGGGGGCGGAAGGCCAGCAGGATGAGGAGCAGTGCCGCCACGAGGTTGAACCAGGGGGACGCGGCGTAGGCCCCCAGCAGGTTGCCCGTGGCATCGGAAAGCAGGGCCAGCGCGGCGTAGGCGAGCAGAATGCCGAAGGCATAGACGCATCCGACGAGGATTCGCTGGCGGCGCGGGGCGGTGGTGGAGCGTCCGACACCTAGGATGATGAGCGTGACGGGAATCAGGGGCAGCGTACAGGGCGTAAGGTTGAGGAGAACACCCGCCAGGAACAGGCCTGGGAGGGCGAGCCAGAGCGATTTCCGCGGCGCGGCTTCCCCATCTTCGGCGGACGCCTCGTCGAAAGAGGTGACCGCAGATGCGGAGGATGCGGGGACTGCGGCGGATTCACCCGCGTCGCCTGTGAGATTACGGTTGTTTTCGAGGAAATCAATCAGTTCCGCTGGGCGGACATAGCCCAGCAGGAGGTTCGAAGAGCCCGCAGGGGGAGCGGGCGAACCCGGAGTCGTCGCCAGCGGCGAAACCGCCGCCTCAGGCAGTGCTGCGTTCAGAACCTGAATGTTGGTGGTCACCGGGGGATAGCATAGGGTGCCGACACAAAGCTGATAGGTCAGCGGGACGGTGGTGAGCAGCGGCGGGAAGCGCAGGACGTCAGGGGCGTCGGGGGCGACCTCGAAGGGAAGCGGCGACGTGATGAACTCGGCATCGAGGTGCTCGTCGGGGGCCAGGGCGATGGTGACCAGCGTCGCATCCGGAGCCGGGCGGGCGACGAAGTCGAGCCCGGACGCCAAACCCGGGCAAAGAATCAGAAGCAGAAGTGCAAGCAACCAAGACATGACGGGAGGATTGTGGCGCATGGCAGAGGGCGGAAGAAAACAAAAAGTATGCTTCATGTCAGGGGAGCGGCGAGGTGGACAGTCGGGCGGAGATGGGCAGAAATTCGGCAAGAATGCCCGCCAGCGTGCCGTCGGCGGTCCAACGGGGCACGGCTTCGCGCATGGCTTCGCGGATATGGGACGAACCGGGACGGCAGGCCCAGGCAATCTCGACCGGATCGAGGAGGTAGGGCGCAAAAACGAGGTTTTGGGCGGCTCCGAAGTCCAGCTGGCGGTAGTGGAAGAGGAGGGCCGGGGCCGGGGCAAGCAGGGCATCGACACGGAGGTCCAGCAATGCCATCAGGCCCGCCGGAATGTCTGGAACCTCGACGGACTGCGCCAGCGGAAGATGGGCGCTCGCGTAGGCGGAAGCCGCGGGACTGTCAGCGGGCAACGCCAGCCGGATGGGCGTGTCCCGCAGACGAGCCGGGGTCGAAAGCGCCATCGGATCCCGGGCCATGAGCGGAGAACGCGAGCTCCGCAGAATCGACATGCCGGCCATCAGATACGGCGGCGAGAATTCGACGGTCGAACGCCAGTCTTCCCAGATGGGTAGCCCGGTCATGAGGATGTCGACGGTGCCGGAACGTAGCGCTGGTAGAAGGTTTGTAGGCGAATCAATCGCGACAAAACGAGCCTTCATGCCTAGCTGGCGGGCCAGCTGCCGGGCCAGAGAGGGCTCGATTCCCGTCCAGCGAGGCTTGTCGGGAGTGGAGTCTGGCGCGGCAAAGACAAAGGGGGGCGAGTCGGCAAGGATACCGACCTTCAAGACCGACTTCTTCGGCGAACGGCTCGCACAGGCTGGCAAAAAAATCATCAGAAACGCCGCAGACGCCAGCCACAGGACCAGTTGGCCGCAAAAACGGGAGGAGGCTGGCAGGCGAGAGGGAGTCATGGCGTGGACATCGTGCCACAAGATAGCGGGCTTGAGGAGCAAAAACGCATCCGATGGCGCGCACATACGTCCATTTTCCTTGACACGAATCCCCCCCCGTGCAACGTTCGTCTCACGACCTACGATGAAACCAGAACCGGGAAAAACCTCTCTTGCGCCCCTGACCACCTTCGGACTCGGCGGCCCCTGCGACGACCTCCGCGAAGCCTCGACCGCACGTGAAATCGCGGATGCCCTACGCGACTGGTCCGCCCATCAGATGCCTTGGCACATCCTCGGCGGCGGCTCGAACGTGCTGGTCGCCGACGAAGGCGTCCCGGGGGGTGTCCTGCGCCTGACGCCCCCGCCGGATGCGTCCGCCCAGGTCCTTTCCGACGGTACGCTTCTCTGTCCGGCAGGGATGTGCCTCGACGAGGCCGTCCTTCAAGGCATCGAGACCGGACAGCTGGGCGCGCTCTGGCCCGAGCTTTCCGGAATTCCGGGCACGGTCGGTGGTGCCGTCTGCGGAAATGCGGGGGCCTTCGGCGTGCAAATCGGCGACTTCGTCGACAAGGTCGAACTGGTGCGTCCCAACGGTTGCGTGGACCTCCTAGCGCACGACGCCCTCGCTTTCGCCTATCGAACCAGCGCCCTTCAGCGTGGGATTGGAGTCCTTTCGCGCATCTGGATGCGTGGTCCCGGCGCCCTTGCCGACCGCTCGGCCGCCTGCGCCCGCCGGGATGAGATTCTGGCCCTGCGCCACGAAAAGCATCCAACGCTCGGCCCCGGACTTCCCGGAACCGCCGGTAGCTTCTTCCGCAACCTCCCGCCTCCCGAACCCGGCGCACGCCGCCAACCCGCTGGCGCGCTGCTGGATGCGGTCGGAGCCAAGACCATGCGCGTAGGAGGGGCCTACGTCTTCGAAAAACATGCCAACATCCTCATAGCTGGGCCCGGTGCCACGGCCGCCGATGTTCGCTCCCTGGCCGAACGACTACAGTCGGCCGTCCGCGACCGCTTCGGCGTGTCTCTGACCTGGGAAGTACGGGCCTGGCCGGCCATCGGCTAAGCCAGCCCCAAAATGATATGTCAATTGGAGCGATTTTTTGTCAATAAATAAACTCCTGGAGTTTATTTATCATCGAATTTGACTGAAAAACAGGCTTCCATTGTATGGAAACGTGTTTGGGAAAGCTCGCTTTTGGGCTGGAAACCAGTCGTGGCGCGCGCTACCCTTCGACCAGCCACAGTCTCTCTGAAAGGAGCTTTCCCATGACCGCAACCGCCCCCGTTTCCGCCGTCACCCCCGACTTCCTCGCCCGCATTCCCAAGGCCGACCTCCACCTCCATCTCGACGGCTCCCTCAGACTCGATACGCTCATCGATCTCGCGCATTCCGCCAACGTCCCCCTCCCGTCCGACACCGCGGAAGGCCTCCAGACCCTCGTCTTCAAGGAAAAATACGTCGACCTCCCCGACTACCTCAAGGGATTCGGCCTCACCACGGCCGTCCTCCAGACGCCCGAGGCCCTCGAACGCGTCTCCTACGAGCTCGCCCTCGATTGCATCGCCGAAAACGTCCCCTACATCGAAGTCCGCTTCGCCCCGCAGCAGCACGTCCGCCCGGGTCAGACCATCCCCGACGTCCTCCGCGCCGTGAACAAGGGGCTCGCCCGCGCCGCCGCCGAACACAACGCCTCCCCCGAGGTTCTCGCGCGCCGCGCCCTCCCCTTCCGCTACGGCATCATCGCCTGCGCCATGCGCTTCTTCCTCCCCGCCTTCTCCCCCGCCTACGCGGCCCTCTTCGAGGCCCTTTCCTCCGCCTCGCTGCCCGAAATCCACGCCCTCGCCTCCCTCGACCTCGCCCGCGCCTGCGCCAAGATGGTCGCCGACGAAGGCATCCCAGTCGTCGCCATCGACCTCGCCGGCGCGGAAAACGGCTTCCCCGCCGCCGAGCACATCGCGGCCTACCAGGTTGCCTCCGAGGCCCTCCTCTTCAAGACCATCCACGCTGGCGAAGCCTACGGTCCTGAATCCATCTACCAGGCCATCGCCAAGTGCCACGCCGACCGCATCGGACACGGCACCTGGCTGCTCGACGCCAACCGCGTGACTGCCTCCTCCGTCAAGAATCCCCAGGCGTTCGTCGAACGGCTGGCCGCGCTTATCCTGCAACGCCATATCACCCTGGAGGTATGCCCCACCTCCAACCTGCAGACCCTTCCCGAGATTCCCGACATCGCCCACCACCCCGTCCTCCGACAGCTCGAACTCGGGCTGCCCATCTCCATCTCCACCGACAACCGACTCATTTCCCGCACCACGCCGGCCCGCGAACTGGGACTCCTCGCCGCCGCACGCTCCGACACCCCCGCCAGCCTCCGCCCCATCGTCCTCGAATCCTTCCGCTCCGCATTCTTCCCAGGCTCCCCCGCCGAAAAAGCAGACTACGTCGCCATGGCCGCCAGCCTCTACGACCAGGCCGCTTCCGCCTGATTTCAGACGCTTTTTCCCTCGCCGACTCGGCGGCTCGCTGACTTGTCGCCTGCGTTATGCGCCAGCGTTACGCCGGACGAACTCGCGCACGGCGTTCACATCGTTCGGGACAATCTCGCACCGGGTCGGGGCACCTTCCAGCGCATCCAGGATCGAATGCCGCGCCAGATTCGGCTTGCCCGTCGCCTGTTCGATGGCCGCAGGGAACTTGGCCGGATGCGCCGTCGCCAGGCAGATCGTCGGGTCCTCGCGATCATCATACTGCTCCGCGACGAACACTCCGGCCGCCGTATGCGGGTCAAGAAGCACGTTTTCCTTCTCCCAGTACTTGCGGATGGTCGCCAGGGTCCGCTTCGTGTCCGAGGTGCCCGCCATGATCTCATCCGACGCCCCGGACGCCCCGCGCAGGTCGATTCCCATCGCGCCCGTCGCCGCAAACTCCGCCATTTTCTCGCGTACGGCCGCCGGATTCTGCGCCAGACGGTAATAGAGCCAGCGCTCGAAATTCGACGCCACCTGGATGTCCATCGACGGATTGACCGTCGGCACCACCTGCCCCCGCACATACCGGCCCGTGTGGAAGAAGCGCGCAAGGATGTCATTTTCGTTCGTCGCCAGCAGCAAGCGGCGGACAGGCAGGCCCATCTGCTTCGCATACCAGCCCGCCAGAATGTCACCGAAATTGCCGGTCGGAACCGAAAACTGCACCGCTTCGGCCCCGGACGTCCCCTCCAGAACACGGAAGGCCGAATAGAAGTAGTAGACAATCTGCGCCAGAATCCGCGCCCAGTTCACCGAATTCACCGATCCCAGCGAAAACTCGTCCTTGAACGCCAGGTCATTGAACAAGGCCTTCATGATGGATTGGCAGTCATCGAACGCGCCTTCCACCGCTAGATTGAACACATTCGCGTCCGTAACGCTGGTCATCTGACGCTCCTGGAGCGGCGACACCCGCCCATGCGGATGCATGACGAAGATGTTCACGCGCTCCTGCCCCCGGACGCCGCAGATGGCCGCCGACCCCGTGTCGCCGCTTGTGGCCGCCACGATGTTCAGACGGCCGCCACGCTTTGATAGGATATAGGAATACAGCTGGCCGAGGAATTGCAGTGCGATGTCCTTGAACGCCAGCGTCGGACCGTGGAAAAGCTCCAGCACCCAGACCTTGCCCGCCTTTCGGACGGGGGCCACCTCCGAATGCATGAACGTCGAATACGCGCGCGTGACGAGCCCCCGCAGGTCCTCCTCCGGCACATCCGTCGCGAATAGGCGCATGATTTCGAACGCCAGCTCCGGGTACGACAGGTCCTTCCAGTCCGCCAGCTTTTCCCGGACATCCGGAATCCGTTCAGGCACCAGCAGCCCACCATCACGGGCCAGCCCTGTCATCACGGCATCCTGAAACCCCAGTCCGTCCTGTCCCCCGCGCGTGCTCACATATTTCATCTCATTCATGGCGCCCCTCTTATACTCCTCTCGCCCCTCTCCCCTCAACCCCATTCCACCATAAAAAACTCCTGGAGTTTATTTCTTGACATAGGTTGGATGATTTGCGAGAGTTTGGGCGCAACCAACGGAAGGAGAAAAAAATATGAGAAGAAAACGTGTCAAGGCAGATGGCGGCGCGTACTACCATCTGGTCAGCCGCTGCGCCCTGCAGCAATACCTGTTCACCGATGAAGAAAAACGGATGTTCGTCGCCATGATGCGGCGGATTGCCGATTTTTCCGGGGTGGACGTGCTTACCTACTGCGTCATGTCCAACCATTTTCACATTCTCGTGCGCGTTCCGCAACCCCGACCGATCACGGAATCCGAGCTCCTGACCCGCGTCGCCATCCTCTATGGAGATGCCCGCGCGAAAGAAATGCGCGACCGCTGGGCCGCATTCCGCAAAACCGGGCAGACCGCCTTCCTGGATAAGGAGCAGGAGCAGCTCCGCAAGCGCATGGGCGACATTTCGCCCTTCATGCACGCGCTCAAGATGCGCTTCACCCTCTGGTACCGCGGACATCATGAAGGCCACATGGGCACGCTCTGGGACAACCGATTCTCCAGCACACTTGTCGAAGGGGGCGGCTCCCTTGCGGCGGTGGCGGCCTACATCGACCTCAACCCCGTCCGGGCGGGCATGGTTTCCGACCCCAAGGACTACGCCTTCAGCGGCTATGGCGCTGCAACCAGCGGCGACACGCTCGCCCGCAAAGGCCTCGCCGGCGTCTACGGCGATATCAACGCCACGTATTCCAAGATTCTAAAGGCCTATCGAGGACTCCTCTACGACCATGGCGCGGCCGATTTTGACCCCGAAGCCGTCCGAAAAGTTCTGGTCGCCCACGAAAAGCCCACCCTTCCCCAGCTCCTGCGCTGCAAGACCCGTGCAATGTCGCATGGGCTCGCCATCGGCAGCAAGGCATTCGTGGCGGGCATCTTCGCCGCCCATCGCTACGCCTTCAGCGCAAACCGACGCCGTACCCCCCTCGGCACCTCCCTCTGCTCCGAATGGGACGGCATCCAGCTCTGCGCCGTCCGGCAGCACCGCGAATGCTTCCTTCCCCTCACGAAATAGCCCCCTCCCCCGATCCCACCACCGCAAAAAGCCAAATAAGGGACTGGAGATTATATCTTGACATAATGGAAAGAGATTCAGAACCGCCTTTTTTGCTTCCACCAGGCATTCCGATGGGCTATTTTGACGGCACATAATTGACAAAACACCATCAAGACGGCGTTGCCAGCCGTCACGAAACCCGAGGAGGTTCCCATGAGCGTCATCAAGATTGGTTTGCCGAAAGGCAGTCTGCAAGAAAGCACGTTTTCGCTGTTCCGGCGCGCCGGCTGGGCGTGTTCCGTCGGCAGCCGCTCGTATGTCCCGAGCGTCGACGATCCGGACATCGCCGCGCGTCTCATCCGTCCGCAGGAGATTCCCCGCTATGTGGAGCTGGGACTGCTCGACGCCGGCCTGACGGGCTACGACTGGATCTATGAAAACAACGCCGACGTGGTGGAAGTCGCCGAGCTTTGCTATTCCAAGGCGACCACCAATCCGGTCCGCTGGGTGCTGGCCGTCCCGCAGGACTCCGACATCCAGTCCGTCGCCGACCTCCAAGGCAAGCGCATTGCAACCGAAGCGGTGGGCCTGACCCGCCGTTATCTGTCCGAGCACGGCGTCACTGCCGAGGTGGAGTTCTCCTGGGGCGCGACGGAAGTCAAGGCCCCCGAGCTGGTCGACGCCATCGTCGAGCTCACCGAGACGGGTTCCTCGCTTCGGGCCAACCGCCTTCGCATCGTCGACACGATCCTGACCTCGACCACCCGGCTCATCGCCAACAAGGCGGCCATCGCCGACCCCGCCAAGAAGGCCAAGATCGACCAAATCGCGCTGCTCCTCCGCGGCGCGCTGGCGGCCGACCACACCGTATTGCTGAAGATGAACGCGCGCAAGGCCGACATTCCGGCCGTCACGCGGGTCCTGCCCTCCCTGCACGCGCCCACCATCAACACGCTCAACGACATCAGCTGGGTGGCCATCGAAACGGTCGTCGAGGCCTCTGCCGTGCGCGATCTCATCCCCCGCCTCCGAGAAGCTGGCGCTTCTGGAATAATTGAACTTGCATTGAACAAGGTCGTGCCGTAGTATTTCCGCCCGTTGTTCAACCCTTAGGAGATTCATCATGGGATCCGTCAAGAAAAAACGCCGCGTCAAGATGGCCAAGCATAAGCGCCGCAAACGCCTGCGCGCCGATCGTCACAAGAAGAAGTAGTCTTCCGACTTCTGGCCATGCGCGGCGCACCATTCATCCGTTCGCTGGCGCTCGGCCTGACCGTGGCAGGTCTTGCGGCCGCGTGCCACACGCTGCCGGATCCGTCGCTCTCTTTGCAGGGTGGCGGTTTTCTTTCGTTTGACCAGACTCTTCCCGAGTCCGGCCAACGACAGTCGCGCGCCTATGCCCTGTTCTCGTCAGGCATCCACGCCGAGGTCGGCCACGACTTCCCGGCCGCCGAAGCCGCCTACCGCGAAGCCCTCCAACTGGACCCCGGCTCCGAGAAGCTGGCCATCCGCATCGCGGTCACCCTGCTCGCGCAGCGCAACATCCGCGACGCCCTGACGTTCGCCGAAGCCTTCATCGCGGAACACCCCGACGCCCAGTCCGTCCACACCTGGCTGGGCGCGGCCTATCTTGATACGGAGGAATACCATCGCGCCGCTGACATCGGCCACAAGATGGCCGACGCCTTCCCCACCAACGCCGTCGGCTGGGGACTCTGGGCCAACGCCCTGCGCAAGATGGACCCCCCGGCCGACCTCGCCACCTCCATCGACATCCTGACGCGCGGCACCCATGCCGCCGTCCCGCCCACGCCAGTCCGCCTCGAGCTCGTCAACCTCTGCATCCGCGAAGCCCGCCGCCCGGACCTCGACGCCGCTGAGCGCGCCGTCCTCATCCGCCGCGCCGCCGACCAGCTCCGCCTCGCCGACGCCGAATCCCCCCCGGACCGCGACATCCTTTCCAAGCTCGTCGAGCTCCTCCTCCTCGACCACGCCGTCGACGAGGCCTTCGTCTACGCCCGACGCCTGGACAACCTCGAAGCGACCGCCCCCGGCTCCGGCCCCACCATCCGCACCTCCATCCTCAACGCCTTCCTCGCCATGCCGCCCGCCGAGGCCGAAGCCATCCTCCGGCGCCTCGCCGACGACGATCCCGCCTCCCCTCTCCCCTACCTCTACCTCGGCGAAATCCATTACGCCCAGAACGACCTCGAAGCCGCCGCGGCCGACTACCGCCACGCCCTCGACATCGACGCCTCCGTCCCCTTCTACTGGTGCAAGCTCGCCGCCATGCAGGCCGACGACGACCACTTCGACCTCGCCCTCGATACCCTCCAGACCGCCCTCGAACGCATCCCCGACGACCCTTCCCTCCTCGAGCTCGCCGGCATTGTCGCCGCCACCCTCCAGCGCTATCCACTGGCCGCCGACTTCTTCACCGCCGCCGAATCCGCCTTCTCCGCCTCCTCCGACGCCATCCCCACCCCCCTCTTCCACATCACCGCCGCCGAGACCTTCACCGCCCAGCGCCGCCCCGAGGACGCCGCCCGCCACCTCCTCCTCGCCGCCGAGGAAAACCCCGAGACCCACCCCCTCGAACGCTTCACCCGACACGCCCTCATGGGCACCCCATCTTCCCAGAAAAACGCCATCCGCACCCTCCGGCAGCTCGCCCGTATCTCCCCCACGCCCCTGCCCTCCATCCACCTCCAGCTCGCCCTCTTCTCCCTCAACGACGACAACCCCAGAGGCGCCCTCCGCGAATTCCGCAAGGCCATTGCCGCCCTCCCAAAGGGCGAAGCCTCCCTCACCCCCGCCGACGCCTTCTTCTTCGCCGTCGCCCTTGACCGCACCGGACACCTCGACGACACCATCCGCATCCTCTCCGCCATCATCGAAAAGGTCCCCGATTTCCCCGAGCCTCGCAACTATCTCGCCTACACCCTGGCCGTCAACGACCGCGACCTTCCCACAGCCCTCGCCCACATCCAGCAGGCCCTCGCCGCCGATCCCGAAAACTACGCCTATCTCGACACCCTCGCCTGGGTCCGCTACAAGCTCGGCGACTACCCCGAAGCCTGGGACGCCATCCAAGCCGCCCTCAAGCTCGCCCCCTCCCCCTCCGCCGAACTCGTCGAGCACTACAACGCAATCCTCCCCCACATCGACCCGACCCTCCCCCTCCTCCCCGTCCCCGAGGAGTAGCCCCGCCCCTTGTTTTCGCCCGTAATCGATTGCACACGCCTGCATTCGACTCGAAATAAACTCCAGGAGTTTATTTGTTGACAAAATTTATGTGTTTTGACATATCCGCTCTTTCTCTTGCGGCTTCTCGTGTCAGATATGAATTGTCTGGTAAAAAGGCGAATGATTGGGGAAGTTCTTGATTGCCGAGGGGCGAGGGAATCGGGTAGGGTTTTGGCCGTTCATGAATATGCAGAAAAACGCCACGCCATCCACCTTGCTCCTCGTCGACGGCACCGCCCTCGCCTACCGCGCATTTTTCGCGGTCCGGCATCTCTCCGCCCCGGACGGACACGCCGTCAACTGCCTTTTCGGCTTCGTCCGCATCCTCCATCACCTCTTCGAGGCCTTCGCGCCCGACCGCGCCCTCGTCGCCTTCGACGGCGGCTCGCCGGCCTTCCGCCTCGAAAAATGCCCCGACTACAAGGGCCAGCGCGCCCCCATGCCCGACGACCTGCGCGCCCAGCTCCCGCTACTCGACGACTTCCTTGACGCGGCCAGCATCCCGCACTGCCGCATTCCGCATCAGGAGGCCGACGACATCCTCGCCACCGCCGCCACCGACGGGGAGGCCCACGGCTGGAGCGTCCGCATCGCCACGTCCGACAAGGACCTCATGCAACTCGTCACGCCATCGGTGCATCTGGTTTCGCCGGCCAAGGACCTATCCATCCTCGACCCGCCCGCCGTAGAGGCCAAGACCGGGGTCCGCCCCGACCAGATCGTCCACTGGCTGGCCCTCATCGGCGACGTCGCCGACAACATTCCGGGCGTACCGGGCATCGGCCCGGTCACCGCATCCAAGCTCCTCGCGCAGCACCAGACCCTCGATGGCATCTACGCCGCCATCTCCACCCTCGCCCCGCCCTCCCTGCGTTCCAAGCTCGCCGACGCCCGCCCCCGCACCGACACCAACGTCCTGCTCATGACCCTGGACCGCCACGTTCCGGGCGTCCCCGCGATTGCCGACCTCCCCCCGCCTGTCCCCACCACCTCCAATCTCCTTTCCGCCTTCTACGCGCGCCATGTCCTCCAAGCCTTCGCCGCCGAGCGCCTGTTCTTCCCGCCCCTTCCCCCGCCGCCGCCCGCCCCCACGCAGCTATCCCTCTTCTAGCCCCCTAGATTTCTAGAGACCTAGATTTTCTAGAAAACTAGACGGTTTTCTCCCATTCCAGGCGCAGACTTTCCGCGCCAGGGGCTACTTCGAAGTCCTCCGCGACGCGCGCCGGGAGACAGGCCGCAATTTCGCCATCGGCGGTTGCGATCAACGCCCGCGCCCTCGCGGCGCGCGGCACCTTCAGCTCCCGGAGCAGATCGGAGACCTTCTTGGTTCCGCACCCGCGAAGCTGAATCCGATCTCCGGCCCTGACCCGTCGGATTTCCAAGGCCTTCCCCGCCAGCGCGGACAGCGAAAGATAGGCGCAGCCATCCCCTTCCGTCCAGCCAGTCCCAGTCCGGGCGACAATCCGCCCCTCCTCACACCGCCACAGTTCCAATTCATCCATTCCAGGCCTCACCCCCTTCGGCTCGCCGTCCACCAACGACGAAGCAGGCGCCAGCCAGACCTCCGCCGCCCCCTCCTGCCGCCGTTCCGTCAGCTCCGCCTCGACCGCCCGCGTCACGCTCCCGAAGTCCGGCCGCCCCTTCACCCGCCGGACGCCCCGCCGCCGCGCCCTTCCCAACTCCTCGCCCGCAGCCTCAGACCGTGCAATCTCCGCCAGCCGCACCAATGCCTCCCCCACTCGCGGATTGACCTCCCGCCGCACCACCGGCAGCACCACGTTCCGAATCCGGTTCCGCAGCGCAAACCCATCCGCGTTGGTCGCATCCGTCCGCCATGACCAGCCGTACAGCCGCAGCCACCGCTCGATTTCCGTCCGCCACGTATCCAGCAGCGGCCGAACCACTGGCGCACCGCCCTCCAGCTCCCCGCGGTATCCGATTCCCGCCAGCCCCTCCACCGACGTCCCCTTCAGCACGCGCAGCAGAACCGTCTCGGCCTGGTCATCGGCGGTATGTCCCGTCGCGACGACGCCCAAACCCAGCTCCTTCGCCGACTTCTCCAGAAACGCCCGCCGCACCCGACGCGCCGCCATTTCGACCGATTCCCCCTTCCGCCGCTCCTTCCCCACCGCCGCCACTCCGCCCCGGTACGGAACGTCCAGCGCGCCTGCCAGCTGCTCCACCCACGCCGCATCCGCCGCGGCCGCCTCCCCCCGCAGTCCGTGGTTCAGATGCGCGATTCCCCCCAGCCAGCCCCCCGCCTTCAGGCACAGCGCCAGCGCCGTCGAGTCCGCCCCCCCCGAAACCGCCGCCAGCACTCCTCTCTCCGGCAGCCCCCCCAGCCGCTCCCGGACCGTCCGCGCCACCGACGCCAGCGGCTTCCGCGGAATCCTCGCCCCGTCCCGCCTACCCATGCCCGCCCCCAAAAGAGGGACAGACCCTGTTCTGCGTCAAAAGAGGGACAGACCCTCTTTTCCAAAAGAGGGACAGACCCTCTTTCAGCCCCTTTTGACGTTTTGCGGCGGGCAACGCCTCAGCCTTTCGCCACGGGCGTCAGCCGTTCCAGCCCGCCCATGTAAGGCCGCAGCGGCTCCGGCAGCACGACCGAGCCATCGGCCTCCTGGTAGTTCTCCAGCAGCGCCACGTAGAGCCGCGGGCAGGCCACGCCCGACCCGTTCAGCGTGTGGACGAACTCCGTCTTGCCCTGCGCGTTCTTGTAGCGGATGCCCGCCCGCCGCGCCTGGAACGCCTCGAAATTGCTGCACGACGACACCTCCAGCCACCCGTCGTAGCCCGGTGCCCACAGCTCCAGGTCGTAGCACTTCGCGGCCGCGAACGACATGTCGCCGTCGCAAAGCCGCAGCACCCGGTAGCAGAGGCCCAGCGACTGCAGGACCTCCTCCGCGTCGCCCACCAGCTTCTCCAGCTCGTCGTAGGACGTGGCCGGCTCCACGAACTTCACCAGCTCCACCTTGTCGAACTGGTGCACCCGGATCAGCCCGCGCGTGTCCTTCCCGGCGGCCCCGGCCTCGCGCCGGAAGCACGGCGTATGCGCGCAGTACTTGATCGGCAGCTGCCCGCGGATCGTCTCCTCGCGGTAGATGTTCGTCACGGGAACCTCCGCGGTCGGGATCAGCCACAGGTCGTCCTCATTCGCATGGTACATGTCCTCGGCCATCTTCGGCAGCTGGCCGGTGCCCGTCATCGTGGCGGTCGTCACCAGATACGGCGTCCGCATCTCCGTATAGCCATGCTTCGTCGTGTGCATGTCCAGCATGTACGCGATGAGGGCCCGCTCCAGCTTCGCCCCCAGCCCCGTGAACAGCGGGAACCCGGCCCCGCTCATCCGCGCGGCACGCTCGAAATCGAACAGCCCCAGCGCCGTCCCCAGCTCGATGTGGTTCTTCGGCTTGAAATCGAACTTCCGCGGCTCGCCCCAGCGCCGATCCTCCACGTTCCCGCTCGCGTCCGTCCCCCGCGGAACGCTCTCATGCGGAACGTTCGGAATCTTCAGCATCCAGCCCTTCAGCTGCTCGTCCAGCTCGCGGATCTCCCCATCCAGCGCGGCGATCTTCTCCCCGATCCCCTTCATCTCCGCCTGCAGCGCGCTCGTGTCCGCCCCCGACTTCTTCATCACGCCGATCTCCTTCGACGCCGCATTCCGCCGCGCCTTCAGCGCATCCACCTCCGTAACCGCCGCCCGCCGCCGAGCATCCGCCGCCAGCAACGCGTCGAAATCCACCGGCGACCGCCGATTCTTCAGCCGTTCCCGAACCCCTTCCGCATTTTCTCGGATTAACTTGATGTCAAACATTTCCTATTCCTCCTGCGCCCGGCCTCGGACGCCTAAAACTCATCTTTCATCCCGCTCAAAACACGTTTCCATACAATGGAAACCTGTTTCTCGCCACTCACAAATCCCTTTTCCGCGCCACGAAACATCTTTCCATACAATGGAAACATGTTTCATTCCGCTGCTTCCGCCCCTTCCACCCCGCCAGCCCGCTCCTCGATCGCCAGCAGATGCGCCCCCTTCTCCATCAGCGACTTCCGGATCCGCTCGAAGCACGGCGGGCAGTAATTCTCGCTCATCTCGTCCAGCTCCGCCGGGTCCGAGTAGCCCGTCAGCACGCACAGCGGGAACGGACACGGGGCCTGCTCCGCCAGAATCGCCAGAATCCGCAGCGACTCCTGCCCCGCCCGCCGCGAAACAATCTCCTTCGCCAGCGACTCGCCCCCCAGCCGCGGCACGTTCAGCACCCCGAAGCCCTCCTCCGGACGGCACGACACCTGCCGCTTGTCCTCCGACTTCGCCAGGACAATCGTCGCCACCGCCCCCGCCTTCCCGCCGGCCGCCTCTGCCGCCTTCTGGCCCGCCACGTCCAGCGGATCGCTCCCGTCCATCTCCGCCGACGCCAGCACCACGCCCACCCGCGCATGCTTTTCCAGATACGCCTTCACCGACTCCCCGAGTCCGTCCGGCACATCCTGTCCCGCCACCAGGCGCACCGGCTCGCCCGGCACCTCGTTCGGCTCGATCCTGAACCATCCCCACGCCACAGTCGTCCCCCACGCCACCACCCCTGCCAACGCCAGACACAACGCAATCTTTCTCATCCGATTTTCTCCTCGACGCGCCGAAGTATACCCCTCCCCCCCCCCAACTCAAGCCCCTTCTCCACTTCTCTCATTTTCCTAAAATCTGTCAACAAGTACTTACCTGGTATTTTTTCATCCTCCAACTCGCTCATTTCTCCAAGTTCTTGTCAATATCTACTTACCTGGTAATTTTCAATCTCCGAATTCGCTCATTTTCAATAGTTTTTGTCAATAAGAAAACTCCTGGAGTTTATTTGATGCGGTCAACCCTTGTTCTCGAAGAAATTTGCGGGGGCGCCGCCGGGCGGGCCATTTTCGCGGCCCCCTTACGGCTCGAACTCGCCGCCCGAACCGAACCAGCCAAGGCCCTCGGCCTCGCCGCGGGCACCGGAGGCGGTGCGGCGTTCGGCGGTCACATGGCCGTCGCACCACGCCACGTTCGCGCGGCCTCGGTGGCGGAAATGGGTCGTCGGCCACGGAGTGCCGCCATCCGCCCAGGCCCGGGGCTCGCAGAAGGAGTACTCGATCAGATGGGCGGACGAGCCGCGCCCCTCGACGTAGGCTGCGTCGGCGAACATGACGGTCGTGGCCGGATGGGTCAGCCGCACGGGGGGGATGCCCTTGGCGGTTCCCGCGTTGGGTTCCGGCATGCATTTCTGGGACCCTACACCATGCGCGTTGTAGCCATATCCGCCGCAGGACGCCTCGAATCCGCCCCCATCCGTCGCAAACGCCGGGCACCGCCGAACAATCCGGCTGCTCCCCTCGCCGCCCAGATAGGGCGTCAGACCGCCCCCCTCAGCCTCGAACGCGCCATCCGCCCCGCGCACGCCGTGCCACCGCCTCTCGTTCCCCTCCCCGATGTCCGCCGCCGCCGCCACGAAACAGCCGTGATCCGCCGCATACGCCCAGTTCGCCTCCGCCAGCTGACGCAGATTGTTCTGACATTCCGCAGACCACCCCGCGTCAATGGCCCACTTCAGCGAACCCGCCACCAGCAGCCCCAGAACCGACAACACCCCCATCACCGCCACCAGCTCGATCAGCGTCAGCCCCGCCCGTCCGGATCTGGACTTTTTTTCTCGACTGCAATCGATTGCAATCGACTGCTTTCGACTGCAATCGGGGAAAAACGCCCAGCAACGGGAACAGCCAAATGGATGGTCCAACAAGCCCTCTTTTTCTGGCATTGCCCGCTCCATTCGCGCCACGCCCCCTTTTATTCCTCCCTCTCGTACCGATAGCGGAAGAACCCGGGCGCCCCCAGCATATCCTCCTCCACCACGGTCCAGCCGTTGGTTCCGCAGAGGTCATCCGTCCATTCGAGCACCCGCTGGAAGCCCGCCAGCTGCGGCGCGGTCGGATTCCCCGCCTCGTCCGGGCGCATGGCCAAATCCACATGGATAGCGCCGACCGCGTCCAGGTCAAACCCCGGAGAGCCGTGCGTCGGATACGGGTCGTAGATGGGATTCCCGAACGAATCCAGGCAGCCGCCGTCCCCGCAGACGTCGCGCACCCGGACATACTTGATGGCGCGGACATCCACCCCGGCGGCCGTCGCTGCATCCCGGACGCACGCCAGGTCGAACCCGACGCCCGTCCCCTGCACCGTCTTGCCCGCCAGGCCGCCATACGCCGACGCCTCGCTCGCGTCGTCATATTCCCCGATGGGGCTGGTTTCGATCGAATGGCATGGGAACCGCGCCCAGTTCGTGCCGTCCGAACTCACCTCCACGTAGGCCAGCTCCAAAAAACTGTCGTCGAACGCATTCTCGAACACCGCGAAATCGGCCCCCGGACCATCCCAGATGGGCAGCTCGAACCCGACCGTCAGCCAGCCGTTGTCCCCCAGCGAGACGATGCCGTTTGTCGCCCCCTGCCCCCACATGCTGCCCTGCGCCGCGCCCAGCGCGTTCGACGCCACCATGAACTGGTTTGACACCGCCGCGCCCGGCTGATATTCCACGACTTCGGACGCCCATTCCAGAATCCGATCGTCCGCCGCCGCCACGCCCACGCTCCCCGACGCCTCCGCATAGCCGTAGGCCAGCCCCGCCAGCGCCACGTACATCGGCGTGTTCGCCCCCCATTCCCCCACATCCGTCGTCTCCAGGCTGACCTCGATCCGCGCCACCGCGTCCCCCAGCCCCGACAAGTCCACAACCGACCATTCCCGCTGAATCATCGACTTCCCATCCCGGAAGTCCGCCAGATAATGCTCGACCACCCCCGTGGGCCGCCCTTCCACGTCGTAGCCATGCAAACGCAGCACGAAATAGTCGCCCTCGGCGAACGCCCGCGCCGCCCCATCCCCCTGCTCCATGGCCACCGCCGCCCACGTCGTGTTGTTGACCCACACCCGCTTCGGCGCCGCCGGAATAGCAAACGAGATCGTCGGCGTCACATACCAGCCCGGAAACGACACCGCATATCCGTCCCCGTCCGACCACACCCCTGCCGCCGAGTACTGATTGGCGACCCCCACATCTGTCGTGTTCGTCATCCGCGAGGCCGCGAACCCCTCCCAGTAGCTCCATTCCGGCACGCAATAATTGTTCAGCCCCACCGCCTCGAACGCTATCCCCCGGTCATTCACGAAGTCATTCGTCCCCAGCGCCGCTCCGAAGTCGACCACCCGCTCCGCCCCATGCGCCATCCCCCATGCGACGACACACGCCGCCGCAGTCATCATCACCCTATTCATGTTGTCCTTTCCTCTCCCAGCTCGCGAGGAGATTCCATTTGTCCTTTCACCAAGAGGGCCCCGTCTTCTGACTCCCGGGCGTACTGTCCCGGCTACAGCGGCGCGTCCGCGCAGGCCTCTGACCTGCTTTCCGTTCGCCCTCTCCGCGCCCCATCCTATCCCGCCCCGCCCCCCCCCGCAAGCTCCTTCTGCCT
>JAEEGL015328573.1_pt1 | contig 18138 bp, 13 predicted proteins | sample 9134231 | NCBI WGS metagenome assembly JAEEGL01 (sample SAMN16246548, study PRJNA631951) | gut metagenome | biome: gut microbiome; feature: rumen; material: fiber-attached | host: Bos | place: Iran: Karaj | collected 2018-10 | reverse complement strand
CGCCGAGTTCACCAAGATTGGTGAGAAGATCGACGTCGTGGTGCTCGAGGTCGATGCCGAAAACCGTCGCCTCACCCTCGGTCACAAGCAGCTCGAGAACAATCCTTGGGATGTCTACGAGAGCCTCTTCACCGTGGGTAGCGTACACCAGGGCAAGATTGTCAATATGAACGACAAGGGCGCCACTGTGATTCTGCCTTACGAAGTAGAGGCTTTCGCCCCGATGCGTCACCTCGACAAGGCCGACAAGAGCAAGGCCCGCCAGGGTGAGACGCTGGACTTCAAGGTGATTGAGTTCAACAAGGATTCGAAGAAGATTATCGTCAGCCACACCCGCACCTTCCAGGAAGGCGCCGACGCCGCTCGTGAGGGCGACACCAACCGTGAGCGCGCTACCAAGAAGACGGTGAAGCAGATTAATGACAATCTGGAGAAGACCACCCTTGGTGACCTCGACATCTTCCAGAAACTGAAAGAAGAGAAGTAACCCCAGACTTTGTCTGGCATCAGGGACAAGGGGATGCGGCGTTAGCTGCGTCCCCTTTCTCATTTGGTGGGGCTATGGACGAAAAAATATTTTTTGACGTGACAGCAAAATGGAGGGTAGATGTATCTATAATGGTGAAAAAAAGTTGCATTTGATGGAATAATTTGCTAACTTTGCTATTTGGAAGTAATATGCAGTAATGTTGCATATAGTTGAATGTGAATAAAATGATAAAAAATAAAGATATGCAAGACTGTCGTTTTTTGCGTTTTTTGACGCCAAAGTCCATCGCCAAGTGTGTGTGTGTGGCGATGTTGCTCGCGATAATGCTGCCGTGCGGTCCGGCCATGGCGCAGAATTGGAGTCAGGAGGCGGCATGTAAGGGCTGGAACAACCCGACATCTTTTGTCACGAACAATGTGTTTAATTATTATCAAGCCCAGACGGGCGAGAAGATGGGCAATGCGGCTCCAAGTGCAGGTACCAACGGCAGCACTCCGGTGTTGGACATCGATTGGACGCCTACAATTATTTCAGCCGCCAACATAGCCACCACCACAATGCAGGTCGGCAGTTATTGCGATTGTGCGACATTCCCCTCGGGGTTCCCTACATCCAATGCGTTTGCCATTTACAACAGCACCACGCAGGTGTCGGGGCATCTTCCGAACCGTGACCCCAACACAAACGACCAGCTGCCGTTTGTGCCTACGCAATACAACACGGCTGATACAACTGGTTTGATTATCAATACACTTCTGTCGAAAAGTATTCGTATCGGCTCCGGATGCGGGCGTGCATCAAATACCGACAATGCCGAAGGTCTTTATTACAACATGTATGTTACGCCGGACAATGCCATGATGATTCTTTACTATGCATGTGTGTTCGACAGTCCTGGCCACAGTGCTCATCAAAACCCTGCTTTTATTATTCGTGTGATGAAGCAGGTCAATGGCCAATGGGTGCAGGCCAGTCCGACACGTCCCAATCTCACTACACATAATGACTCATTGGCATATTTTGTCAATTCCAGCGGTGCAGTGGACGGCGTGGGAGGATGGCATGAAACGGAAGTGGGATCATATGATATTATGTATAAAGAATGGGACAAGGTGGTGCTGAATTTGTCAGGTTTGTTGTATAAGAACGTGCGTGTCGAGGTGATTGTCCATGGATGCAGCATGACGCAGCATTTCGCCTATGGATATCTGTGCGGCGAATGCCGTCCGATGGTGATTAATTCCAGTGGCTGCCCCGCAGGTGAGTCGAGAGATGTCACTACCTTGGCTGCCCCTTTGGACTTGAAGACTTACCAGTGGTTTGCTTCCGAATACGGCGTGTCGGCCAATACCAACGACTTGGATTTGGGAGGCCCTAACCACTACTTTACCTTCCGCCCGCTGACGGAAGAGTTGATTCCGGAAACGAACGATTCGGCCAATATATATCATGTACAGGCCGACGATTTCAGGGTGGTCTATCGTCCCAACTCGGCCCAGGTGCAGGGAATAGCAGCACCTGCCGACTCGATGGGCAACTGGCAGACTTTCCGCTGCAAGATGAAGTCGGCCATCGACCCCGATAAGCCATTCTATTCGAATCTTTACGTCAACGTGCAGAACACCAAGCCTTCGATGTTTATCGACACGCTTTCAATCTGTGGCGGCGACGTGAAATTGAAGAACCTAAGCAAGGTGCCCGGCATGGAGGATTTGGTGAACGCTGACAGCACTCTGTGGATGATTCTGCACAACCCCAACCAGGATGAGCCCGACACCGTATTGAAGGGCGACAGTGTATGGGTGCACTTCGATGGACCCGATATGCGATGGGTCAGGGTGCGCACTAACATCGACGAGACTCAGCTGCCCGACAACCCTGATCGTCCTGCGCACAACGCCTGTTACTCAGAATGGACATACCCCATTCGTCCTATACAGAATCCCGTGGGCGGTATGACCATCTCTGACACGGTTTTGTGTGACGACGACCCGGCGACGTTGCGGGACACTACAGGCAACTCGGTCTACCGTGTGTGGCGATTCCGCGACCCCGACCCCGACAGCGGCATGGAGTTGACCGACACGGTGGTGGGCGAGGGCGAGCAGAACCGACAGCTGACGCGCAGCTTCACCCATGGAGACGAACCCTTCGAATTGCTGGTACGCAATGGTCTGTATTATAACAATCCGCTCAACACGTCGGAGAAGATATGGTGCGAGACATTGCTCCAAGGACATATAAGCGTTTTTGTGCATCCTGACTTGCAGGTGGTGGGCGACACCATCGTGTGTCAGGGTATGCTGACTGATGCTACAGTGAATGCCATCGGTGTGGAAGGCTGCAACTATCAATGGTCGCTCAGTCCAAACAGTATTACAGGAGGCTTGCCGAGTGGCAACCATCTGGCCGTGACGCCCTATGCCGAAACCTCTACTTATTATGTGCAGGTGACCAGCCCGCAAGGCTGTGTGGCATGGGACAGCATCCATGCTTATCTGGTGTCGCCCAAGCTGGCGATGATTCCCGCCGACGGCCGTATCTGTGAGGGACAGCAGGTCCAACTCACGGGTTCGAACGCCAGCAGCTACACATGGACTGCTTCACCCGCGGATGCCAGCCTGATTGGTCAGGATACCAATGCCGCCATTACGGTGACCCCGAACAAGAACACCACCTATACCCTTGTGGGTCACGGTGGCTCGGGCGATAATATCTGCGATGCCACTCCGTTGACGGCGCAGGTGACGGTGTTTCCTTATCCGGTGCCAACGGTAAACGTGGAGCCCGGTATTGTAGATTCGGAACAGCCCACCGTCACGCTCAAGGACGTGTCACCCTACAGCGTCAGTACGATGTGGACTTTCAACAATGGCGAGACGGCGCTGGGCAACGAGGTGACGCATACCTTCGAGGAGGCTACGGGTACCGACTCGGTGTATGTCACAATGATTTCGGCCAATGAGCTGGGCTGCCAGGTGGTTTATCCGTTCTCCATTCCGGTGAATATGTATACCGCATGGTTCCCCAATGCTTTCACCCCCAACTCGGCCGACGAGAATGCTTACTTCAGACTGTTCACCATCAACGATTATGAACATTTCAGCATCCATATATACAACCGCCGCGGTGAGGAGGTCTTTACCTCGACCGACCCCAGGTTTGAATGGGACGGTACGCACGACGGCAAGCCGTGCCCGCAGGGCGGCTACGTGTATATCTGCCGCTACCGCAAGCCGGGAACCTATAATCTGTCCAGCATGTACGGCAGCGTCACTTTGGTGCGATAGACGAGACGATGGATAAGTACAGCCTCCTCAAGCGCTATTGGGGCTACGATACCTTTCGACCCCTGCAGGAGGAGATAGTGGATTCGGTAACGCAGGGCCATGATACCATGGTCCTGCTTCCTACTGGTGGCGGCAAGTCGCTTTGCTACCAGTTGCCGGCATTGTTGCGCGACGGGTTGTGTCTGGTGGTGTCTCCCCTGATAGCGTTGATGAAGGACCAGGTACAGCAACTCAATGACCGCAAGCTTAAGGCGGCCTGTCTGGTGTCTGGCATGGATGGCGAGGAGGCGACGAAGGTGCTGTACAACGCCATGGCAGGACAGATAAAGTTCTTGTATGTATCGCCTGAACGGCTGCGTCAACGTCGGTTCATAGAGCATTTCCGACAGATGAAGGTGGGGCTGATAGCTGTCGACGAGGCCCATTGTGTTTCGCAATGGGGCTACGACTTCCGGCCGCCCTATCTGCAGATAGCAGAGGTGCGCGCCTACCATCCCGAGGCACCGTTGGTGGCTTTGACCGCCACCGCCACCCTTGAGATTCGCAAGGACATCATACAGAAGTTACAGATGCGCGAATGCAGCGTGTTCTGTAGCAGTTTCCTGCGGCCCAACCTTTCCTATGAGGTGCTGCACGAGGGCGACAAATTGTCAGCCATGTTGCGCATCATCCGTGGTACAGAGGGGAGTGGCATCGTGTATGTGCGCAACCGCAGAGCTACCCGTGTGGTGGCACAGCAGTTGGAGAATGCCGATATTCCCGCCACGTTCTATCATGCCGGACTTGAGACTGCCGAGCGCGACCGCCGTCAGCAGTTGTGGATGAAAAACCAGGTGCGTGTCATGGTGGCCACCAATGCTTTTGGCATGGGTATCGATAAACCCGATGTGCGTTTTGTGCTCCATTTGGATGTGCCCGATTCTCTGGAGGCATATTTTCAGGAGGCAGGGCGTGCAGGGCGTGACGGGCGGCCTGCTGTGGCGGCGATTATATGCGATTCTTCGGACCGGGAGAAGCGGTGGGACGACTTTGCCACGGGCTATCCTTCGTTAAAGTATATACGCAATATCTACCGGGCCTTGTGCAACTACTACCAGCTGCCGTTGGGCGGCGGCCTCGATGCCAGGTTCGACTTTGACCTTGAGACGATATGTGAAACCTACAAATTGCGCATTAGGGAATTTTACAATGCATGTAAGTTTTTGGAACGCGAGGGGCTGATAGCGTTGCCCGAGCGGGAGGAGATGTGCTCGACATTGTATATGCCGGTGTCGCGCGAAGAGCTTTATCGGTTTCAGGTAGACCATCAGGCGTTGGGAAACCTTTTACAGGCGGCCATCAGGCTCTATCCGGGATTGTCCACTGAAGCAGTTCCCATCGATGAGGCGAAGATTGCTTCGCGTTGTTTTATGGAACCTCCCGAAGTGATGCAGCAGCTAACGCGGATGAACGATATGCATGTTGTGGAGTATCATCCCCATACTTTGAAGCCTCAGGTGATATTTCTCACGGGACGTGTCAACGAAAAGGATATTTACCTCGACGAACAGAGCTATGATCGGCAGAAAGAGGCGGCCCGGCTGCGCCTTGAGTCCATCTGTCGTTATGTGGAAAACGACCGAGAGTGTCGCAGTCGCCAGCTGTTGGCATATTTCGGTGAGCAGGCTTTAGAGGACTGTGGATGCTGCGATGTATGCCGCAAGCAGCCTGCCGACCCCGACAGAATGCGTCGTATGGTGCTGGGAACCTTCGAAAAAGGCCGGCGGTTACAGATAAACGAGTTGCTGGAGATGCTCAAGAGCTACAGACCTGAAGAGGTGCGCGTCACTGTACGTGCGCTACTCGACGAAGGTGTGCTGCAATTTGACGAGGATTTAAGACTGATGCTTGTCTAGCGAGGTCAGCACGCTGTAGAGGTGAGCCAGGGGCAGGCCCATGACGTTGTAATAGCACCCCTCAATGCCGGCGATACCCACCATTCCAATCCATTCTTGAATGCCATAGGCTCCGGCTTTGTCGTAGGGACGGTAGGTATCCACATAGTACTCTATGATGCTGCTGGAGAGCGGCAGGAAGTGTACTTTTGTGCTCTCGGTGAAAGAGACTGTTTTGTCGGCAGTGCGCAGGCAGACGCCCGTATAGACGGTGTGTGTCCGTCCGGAGAGGCGAGAAAGCATAGCGATGGCCTCCTCTCGAGAAAGGGGTTTCCCCAGCACTTGGCCGTCGAGTACCACCACCGTGTCGGCGGTCACCAGCACGTCGTCGTGCAAGTCGATGTGGCAGGCTGCAGCTTTGCGGCGGGCCAGATGCTCGGCCACCTCGGTGGCAGGCAGGGTGGGGACGACATGCTCGTCGACCTCAATGTTTACAATTTCTATAGGATACCCCAGTCGGGCAAGCAACTCCTGCCTGCGGGGGGACTTGGAAGCCAGAAGCAGACGCATGGTTATTTTACCTCGCGGCCGGCACGGAACTTGGCCTTATAGGCCTCTTTGCCGTTGTCGTACCAAACCCACTTGCCGTCCTTTCCTCCATTGATAAACTGTCCTTTTTCCACCAGGCCGCCGGCTTCGTTGTAGCGCTCGTATTTGCCGTTGAGAATGCCGTTGATATGGTGCTGGCGGAGTTCTATCTTGCCGTTGGGGTAGTAGCGTATTTCCTCACCGTCTTTCTCGTCGTGGAGGTAGTGCATGATGTAGCGTACGGAGCCGTCGTCATAGAGGCCTTTCCATTCACCCTCTTTCTCGCCGCGACTAAAGGTGCCGAAGTAGTCGACAGTGCCGTCCTCATACCACGAGGTCCATTTGCCCTCTTCAAGGTTGTTCACATACTGGCCTTCGTGCAATTTTTTGCCGCTCTCGTAGTAGGTTGTCCAAGTGCCTTCTCGTTTGCCGTTGCGGTAGTTGCCCTGACGCCATAGTTCGCCAGTCTCGTAATAGTACGACCACTCTCCGGTTTCCTTGTCTTTGCTGAACGAGCCACTGATGCCCAGCTTGCCGTTGGTGCGCCAGTAGTAGCGCCACAGGCCATCCTGTTCGCCGTCGACGAGGTTGCCCTCCATGTCGACATTGCCGTTGGCCATCCACCAGGTGGACTTGCCCTGCAACTCGTTGCGCTGGTAGGTCCCCTCGAATTTCATTCTTCCGTTACGGTGCCATTGATGAGTGACGCCTTCGCGGCTGCCACCCACATAGGTGATTTCCTCTTCCACCTGCCCGTTGTCGTACCACGAGCGGTAGAGGCCCGTGCGCTTGCCGTTCTCAACGTTCACCTCACTCTTGAGGTCGCCGTTGCGGAACCAGGTGCGGCTTACACCGGTGCCGTGGCACTCTTCGGCCATACGGCTGCCATCTTCATAGTAGAGGGTCCATATGCCGCTCTTCTTGCCGTTGACATAGCTGCCTTGTTGCGACATCTGGCCCGTGGGGTACCACCAAGTCCAGTTGCCAGTGCGTTTGCCCTCGTCGTTGAGGGTGCCCTCGACAGAAATCTGCTTGCTGTCGCTGTAGGTCTTCTCATAGCGCGTCTGTGCTGTCAGTACGGTGAGTGGCAGCAGCAGAGCTGCAGTCAGGAGTATTTTTTTCATGATGATTATTCTGAATAAACAATCTCTATTCTAACAGGGTTTGAGGTTGACGGGCCGTTGACCACCGTGCGTGCGGCGGTACTCTGGCGAGCGTTGATTACCACTAGCATGCCGTCGTCATGGCCTTGGCGGAGCAATCCTTGCACGTGCTGCGTGATGCGCAGGCGGTAGCATCCGCGGCTTTCGTCGTATTTTCCGTCAAAACCGGCCAAGGTGTATAAGTCGATCAGGTCGTCGATGTAGGGTTGGTTGCCAGTTGCTTTGCGGGCCAACAGCTGGTTGGGACGGATGGCATCGGCTGCCGGCGACAGAGGCAGCAGCAGCTCGGCTTGGTGGATGGTGGCTGTCGGATGGTCGGTGACGAAATCGCGCAACATGCTGTCAAAAGAGAGAAATACGCTGTAGCCGGCCAGCGGCTCCAGGTAGAGCGAAGTGCTGCCGTCCAGGCTGTCGGCACCACCGGTGATGCTGCCCGTGTAGTTGTGCTCGAAATGAGTAAAACGGGTGGCCCCGTTGCCCAGCAGGAAGGTGTACACGTCGCTTGTCGTGTCTCCGGGATAGTGGTGATACACGGTCAGGCAGGTATTGCTGGCAAGGAAGTTGATGCTGAACATACCCTCGTCGCCGGCATCGGTGATGCGTATGCGCAGGCCTTTGGTGCTCTCGATAAACTCCTCGGCCGTGGCCGTCTGGTTGAGTATCTGCTGTATCGAGTTGTCGAGCTTCAGGTACACTATCGTATCGGAAGGCGACACGGTGATGTTGTCGTCGAAGTACAGCGCCTGGTTGTTGACGGGCAGTACGTGGTTGCTGTAGTAGAGGTCGCTGTCGCTCACCAGCGCTTCGGCCAGCTGCATCACCTCGAAGTGGAAGGTGTAGGTGGTTGTAGTGTCGGGATACACTTGGTCTTTCACCAGCGAGAGGACTACAGAGTCGATGATGTTGGTCTCAAGGTTGATGCTGCTCGAGTTGTCGGGCAGGGCAATCTGTGTGTAGAGGGTGGCACTCACGCTGCCGAAGGTGGCGTCGTGGTAGTTGCCGATGATGCCGTAGGCATTGTAGTTGTTGTAGCCGGTGGTCATTAGCGAGTCGTCACGCACGCTGAGCGCACGGTTGGCATAGAAAGTTGCCGTATGTCCATTGTAGAGGGTATTGCCGTCCACGAGGTTTACGCCCAGGGTCGACTCCTCGTCGACACAACTGCAGGGAAGCAGCCATAGCAGCAGAAGTACCGGCAGCGCCGGCAGCAGGTGGTTGAGTCTTTTCATCGTTAGGTGTTCAGTTTTCTATTTTACCAATGATGCTGTCGTAGAACTTGTTGATACGGGCGTAGAACTCGTCGCGGTCTTCGATATAGTCCAGCACATTGCGTTTGTTCTCTTTGGCAAAGGCCACCAGCTCGGGGTTGGCGTTCTTCGAGCCCACGATAACCCCTTGCGAGTAGGTGATAGCGGCTTTCATGAGGCCCAGGTAGGTGGTATCGCCATACAGGCGCAGGTCCTTGGCGGTGGCGTTGTCGGCTTTCATCTTGTGTTCCAGGTCGCCGCCTATGTGGCCTTTGAAGTCGTCATCCATAAGGGTGACGACCAGTTTGGTGCCGCTGAAGAAAGCGTTCTCTTTGTTGATACGCCGCATATAGAAGGGTATCATTGAGGCAAACCAGCCACAGTAGTTGATGAGATGGGGCTGCCAAGCCAGTTTGCGCACGGCCTCCAGCACTCCGCGGCCGAAGAAGAGCAACTGCTCGTCACTGTCTTTGGCGAGGGTTTTGTTGCCCAAGGTGGGGGCGGGGCGCCCCACGAAATATTCTTCGTTGTCGATGAAATACACCTGCATACGGGCAGTGGGGATGGATCCCACCTTGATGATGAGCTGGTGGTCGCAGTTGTTCACAATCAAATTCATTCCGCTGAGGCGGATGACCTCGTGAAGCTGATGCTTGCGTTCGCTGACCGAGGCGAATTTAGGCATGAAAACCCGTATCTCACGCCCCATTTCCTGCGTTTTTGCAGGCAGATAGCGTCCCAGCGACGACAGTTCATTTTCGTCGGAAAACGGCATAATCTCTTGACTGACAAATAGTATCCTTCCTTTGGCCATAAATAATGTGTATATATTTATCCAAGTGCAAAAATAAGAAAAAAATCTCATATAATAAAATTTATTTTGGAGCTCTCAGCCCGCAGCCTACTTTTTATTTTGTCACATTGTTTTTATTTCGTACTTTTGCATTTTCAAACCATTAGGAGGAATACGATGAAAGCTCCCCAACAGAAAACAGAGATACAGAAGGCTCTGCTCGACCGTGCCCGTCGCTACTGCGCGCTGGCGGAGCAGTGTGAGAGCGGTGTGCGACAGAAACTTATATCGTGGGGGGCGGGGTTCGACGACGTCGACGTCATCATTGGTCGCCTTCGGTCCGACGACTATCTGAACGACCAGCGCTATGCCTGCGCCTATTGTCATGGAAAATTGATTGGCCAGCGCTGGGGGCGCCAGAAGGTGCTCTATCAGCTTCGTTCCAAGCACATCTCCAAGGAAGCCATCGAAGAGGGAATGGCCCAGGTCGACGACGACACCTACTATGGCATCCTCAACGACGAAGCTGCCAAGAAGTTCCGTCAGCTGGGCGGTGAGATGACCCTCGAAGTGAGGCGCAAGATGCTCTCTTTCCTTTCTTCGCGCGGCTACTCCTCATCTGAGATTGCTGACACTCTCAATCGTCTTGAGAATTGAAAAAACAACACTTTAAAAACATAAACCAATGAAACGAATTTTTGTTCTTTGTGCAGCCCTCATCGCCACCGCTGTGGCGGCCATGGCCCAGGACGAACCCGCCGCCCCTGCAGGCAAGTGGGAGACCAACAGCACCCCTGCTTTGAAAATCAGTGAATTTATGTTCAACAACTGGTCGAAGAGCGGCAATTCGCAAATCGACGCTACCGCCACTTTCTTTGGCAACTATAAATACACTCACCCCCGCTTCATTTGGGACAATATCGCAGACCTGGCCTACGGCTACGCTTGGCAGGACCTCGAAGATGACCCCAACGGCGAACTCTTCGAAACCCGCCGCAAAAGCAACGATAAGATTGACCTCACCTCGGCTATCTCGTGGAAACCTTTCTCCAAGCTGCCCGACTGGGGCGCCAGCTTCACGGCCAACCTCAAGACTCAGTTCGGCCACGGCTACGAGTACGACGGCGTAGGCGCCACCCAGACACAGAAACTCGTATCCGACTTCTTTGCCCCGGCCTACCTCACTACCGCCCTCTCCTTCGAGTACAAAAAGCCCAACTGGTCTGTGGCCCTCTCGTTCCTCACTGGCAAGACCACCTTCGTCTGCAACGACGACCTCATCGACAGCGGCTACACCTATGGTGTCATCCAGGAAGACCCCACCTCCCACACTCACGCCTACTTTGCACTCGGTAGCTATGTCAAGGCTCAGTATCTCAAGAAAGACCTCTTGCCGCAGCTCGACCTCTATGCCCGTCTCGAGCTTTTCTACGACTATAAGAAACCCAACAACATGGGTTGGGACGCCATCGAGGCTTTTGTGGCCGACCCCGCCGACCCCACTGCCGCCCCCGACAGCAAATATCTCCTGGCTGACGGCGAGAACTGGGCCGACTTGCAGGGCAAGAACTGGCTGGCCCGTCGCGCCTTCGAGACCGACATCGATTTCGAGATAAAGCTCGACTACCGCTTCTCCGACCACATCGCCGCCAACTTCGCGCTCAACCTCAAGTACGACACCGACTTCAGTGGCATGGGCCAATGGGGCCATTGGCAGATTTACCAGATGGCTGGTGTACAAGTCTTCTTCAGCTGGAAGACCCCTAAAGCATAAGTAATTAGTATTTAATGATTAATGGCCAGTGGGCTGACGCAGGATGTTCCTGTGCAGCCCATTGGTTTTTTTCTAGCCGTTGGTCACTGACCTTGGGCTACTACTTGAACTTCAGCAGAACGCTCTCGTTGACGCGGATGCCTGCCAGTTGGGCCAGCGACCTGTTCTGCATGGCAAGCTCCAACAGTCCAGTGGCCGACACCGTCAGTATCAGACCCGGGTTGTTGGTCTCCGTCCCGCGGCGGTAGGTGGGGCTTATCTCGTTTACGAGTAGTTCCTTGAACTGCATCACGAACGGCCGTCCTTGGCGCAATTCCTCGAATTCGCGTAGGCTGATGCCCAGATAGGCGTTGCCGTAGTCGTCCACATAGTGCACATAGATGCGGTAGTATTCGCCCTGCGGCATATAGCCCATGCGGGGCCGCTGTATCAGCGGGCCGTACTGGGGTCCTATGTCGCGCAGCGACTCGCCACCCAGCAGGCGCGCCGCCACTGGTGCAAACAAGCTGTAGGCCGCGAAGTTGTAGCGCCCTTCTGTTGGCATCTCGATGAGGCAGGTGTCTTCTACCTCTTCGCCGAACACCAATGCAGGTAATCCATTGTCCGAACAAATATAATATTGCCCACGGGCCCGCACCACGATAAAGGGCGGCCGCGAGTCGACGTCGATGATGTGCACCGTCCCCTCGGGGAACCCCAGGCAGGCCTGGCGCACCACAAAACTCGCCGTCATTACATTGAACGCCTCCAGACGGTGCGTGATGTCCATCACCTGCACCCCCTCCACCAGGTTGGCCAGTGCCCCTTTTACCATGCCGGCAAAGAAGCCCCGCTCTCCCCAATCGGTTGTAAGTGTTACTATTGGCGTTTTCATTTCGGACTGCAAAGATACACCTTTTTCCCGATACAAACAAAGAAAAATGAAAAAAAAGCAAAAGGGCACTGGTAACCGCCCTCCGTATATGTAGCTAAAACCCACTGTTCTTCTTCTGTTTAACTTCATTTCTTCTTCATTTCTTTTTCAAAGCAAGAAGAAATGAAGAAGAAATGAAGGAGAAGAGAAGCGGAAATAAGGGCGCTTTCATCTTTTTTGCCCTATGGGAGTATGGTTTTTAAAAATATGCGTATCTTTGCATATCGGCTCATATTAGCCGAATGGTTATATATTGTTAACACTCAAAGTAATATAGATATGTCATTGCTTTCGATACGCAATCTGCACGCCTCGATAGGAGACCGTGAGATACTGAAGGGCGTGGATTTGGAGGTGAACCGCGGCGAGGTGCACGCTATCATGGGTCCCAACGGCAACGGCAAGAGCACCCTGGCGGGTGTGGTGGCCGGCAACCCCAAATACACCGTCACGGACGGCGAGGTAATCTACAACGGCAAGAACATCCTCGACATGACTGTAGACCAACGCGCTTGCGAGGGTCTCTTCCTCGGCTTCCAGTACCCGGTTGAGATTCCGGGCGTGAGCATCACCAACTTTATGCGCACCGCGGTCAACGAGCAGCGCAAATACCATGGCCTCGACCCGCTGGGCGGTGCCGAGTTCCTGCGGCTGATGGAGGAGAAGAAGAAGGTGGTGGAGATGACCACCAACCTGGCCAATCGCTCGGTGAACGAGGGTTTCAGCGGCGGTGAGAAAAAGAAGAACGAGATTTTCCAGATGGCTATGCTCAATCCGACGCTGAGCATCCTGGACGAGACCGATTCAGGCCTCGACATCGACGCACTTCGTATTGTGGCCGGCGGCGTCAACCAGCTGCGCTCCAAGGACAACGCCACTATTGTCATCACCCACTATCAGCGCCTGCTCGACTACATTGTGCCCGACTTTGTGCATGTGCTCTATGAGGGCCGCATCGTGAAGACCGGTCCCAAGGAACTGGCCCTCGAACTGGAGGAGAAGGGCTACGACTGGATTAAGGAGGAATTAGGAACGAGGAGTTAGGAATTATGATTCGCAAAGACCAATTACCGAATGTATGGGGAGACGCATGGCGCTGCGAGGCGTCGGAACAGCGGCTCACCGTCGGCCGTGACCACGAGCTGGAGTTGGTGCTCTGCAACGAGCAGGATGCGCCGCTCTTCATGCTCCGTGAAGGCGACGGATACCGCATTGTGCCCGATGAGGAGAACCTCAGCATTGTCATAGCTCCCGGAGCCTACTTGCGCTTCTACCGTCTGCAGGGACCCAACACCCCGGCGCTCCATTTCACCCAGGCCAATATCGTCATGCAGGAGGAGTCGCGACTGGACATGTGCACCGTCACTCTTGGCGGCGGCCATGTACGCAACAACGTGGTGGTACGCATGCAGGGCGAAAGATGCTCGTGCCAGGCTAACGGGCTCTATTTGATGGATCGCGAGCAAGAATGCGACAATTATATCTTTGTCGAACACGCCAAGCCTCACTGCCACAGTAGCGAACTCTACAAAGGTATTATGGACGATGCAGCACGGGCCCGTTTCAACGGCCATGTGCTGGTGCAGGACGGCGCTGTCAAGACCGAGGCCTATATGACCAACCGCAACATATTGCTCACCGACAAGGCTCATGTTGATACGCGCCCCTTCCTGGAGATTTACAATGACGACGTGAAATGCTCACACGGCAGCACTATCGGCCAGCTCGACGAGCAGGCCAAGTTCTATCTGCAGACCCGCGGCATCAGCGAACGCACGGCGGTCACCATGCTCAGCTATGCCTTCTGCGATGAGGTGATACGAAGCATTTCCTCCAATGAGCGTCTGCGCGACGCGGTGGGCGACATGGTGAAGAAGCGTCTGCACGGCGAGCTCACCTCGTGTGCCGACTGCGCCATTGCCTGCAAGAACCCATGCAATGGTCCCGATGCGCACTTTGAGATAGACCCTAGCAAGTTATGAAAGAGGAAAATGGAAAGAGGAAAGAGGAAAGATGGATGACGCTGGTGTTGATGGTCGTCGCTTTCCTCTTTTCACTTTCCACTTTCCACCCGCTTCAGGCCCAGGATGTCAAGCCCGGCGATCGCAAGGCCTATGGCGAGGCAGTGGCGCAGTATGACAAGCGCCACTATCGTGAGGCGGCGCAGCAGATGCGCCGTGTGGCGGGCCGCAACCCCCACTCGGCCGATGCCCAGTTCTGGCTCGGTATGATGGCCGTCAAGGATGGCTTCAACGTCACGGCTATCCGTCGCTATTTTTCGCGATGTATCGAGCTCTCGCCCGACTATCCCGACGCGCTGGCCCACTTCTATATGGCCCTCGTCCACTACACCGACAACCGCTTCGAGGAGGCGGTGTCTGAACTCGACAAGTATTTCCAGCGTGCCAATGGCAATAGCAATGCAGCCTGGAACACTGTCTATGAAGAGGCCTCCAACTACCTCTATTGGTCGCGTTTTCTGGCCGAGGCCGAGCTCAACAAGGCTCCTTTCGACCCCCGGCGGGTTGAAGGTGTCAGCTCGAAGCATAACGAGATGCTGCCTTACCTCAGCCTCGACGGGCAAACCTTCTACTACCTCCGCGAACTGCCGGCCAGCACCGAACGCACCTTCTACGCCCGTGAGTTGGAACAGAAGCAATGGCTTCTTTACTACAGCAAGCGGCAGGGCGACACCCTCTTCAGCCGTGGGGCTGCGATGCCGGCACCGTTCAACAGCGGCGATCCCGAAGGCAGCGTCACCCTCACAGCCGACGGATCGGAACTCTACTATTCGATTATACGCAACAGTGGCGGCTATGCCAACAGCGACATCTACCGCGTGAACCGCGTTGATGGGGTGTGGCAGACGCCAGAAGCGCTGGGACCACAAGTCAATGGCGACCGCAGTTGGGAGTCGCAACCCTCCGTCTCGCCCGACGGACGCACCCTTGTCTTTGCCTCCAACCGCAAAGGCGGCTTGGGCGGCATCGACCTCTGGCGATGCCACCGTCTGCCCAACGGCGACTGGAGCCGCGCCGAGAATCTGGGGTCGGCCGTCAACACCGACGGCAACGAGAAAGCCCCCTTCCTGGCGGCCGACGGACGTACGCTCTACTTCCTCAGCGACGGCTGGCAGGGCTTCGGTGGCTACGACATCTATTTCTCCGACTTGGCTGACCCCTTTGGCAACCGGCCCACCAACCTGGGGTTGCCAGTCAACAGCGAGGCCGACGAGCTGTCGTTTGGTGTTACCGCCGACGGACGACAGGCCTACTTCGCCACCCGCATCGAGGGCGCCGCGAGCAGCGACGTCTACCTGTTCGACCTCTATCCTGCGGCGCGACCCAAGCCTATGCGGCTTTGTCGCCTGCAGATGGCATGGCCCGGTGGTGGGGGCGACACGGCCCTCATGCTCTCCGAACAGTATCCGCGTGCCGTCGTACTCGACGGTCATGGAGCACTGCCCACCATTCTCTATGCCAAAGCACAGCAGCTGCCGCACCGGGTGCAACTGGCCGACAGCGTTTCGGCCATGGACTTGACTGAGCCTGCCGTGGTCGACGCTTTGGCGACATGGCTCGTCGAGCACCCTAGGGTGCACATTGTTGTCGAATGTCCCAAGCGTGAAGTCGCCCAGACGGCCTGCGACCGACTGAAGGCCAAAGGCCTGCGGCCTGAACGCTTCGAGGTGCACGGCGGCACGGATGTCCCGCGTCCCCGTATACGCCTCTTCAACCAATAAGAACTTGAAGTGAAACCTATCGTACGCATATTCCGCTACCTCAAGTATTTCCCGTTGGAGATTGCACTCAATGTTTTCTTCAACGTGTTGCATATCCTTTTCAACCTGGGCTCTTATGTGATGATAGTGCCCTTTGTCGAGTTGTTGTTCGGCACGGGCGACACGGCGGCTGCCGAGCCGGCCTTCGCCTTCAGTCAGCAGGGCATCTCCGATTGGGCTTTCTGGCACCTGCACCAGTACCGCGACTCGCTCGGTCTTTGGCCTTGCCTGCTTATCATCGCAGGTGGCTACCTGGCCTGCTCCCTGCTGAGCAACCTTTTCCGCTACCTTGCCATGGTGTTTCTCAGCACCATCCGCAACGGCCTCATCGAGCGTCTGCGCAACGACATCTACCGACGTGTGACCATCCTCCCTATCAGCTACTTCAACCACAAGCGCCGCGGCGATCTCATCAGCCGCATGGCCAACGATCTTTTCGATGTGGAGTGGAGCGTGGTGAGCACTTTGCAGTCGCTGGTCAAGGACCCCATCAATGTGCTTGTCTTCAGCGCTACGCTGCTTTTTGTGTCGTGGCGTCTCTTCGTACTCTTCCTGGTAGTGTTGCCTCTGGGAGTATGGCTCATCGCCCGTATTGGCAAAAGTCTGAAACGCAACTCGCAACAAGGGCAGACGCGTCTGGGTGCTCTCTTCGCCTTGCTCGAGGAGTCGCTCACGGGATTGCGTGCCATCAAGTCGTTCGGCCGCGAGGCGGAGCGCGAGGAGCGTTTTGCCGAGGCTAACGAAGACTACAGCCGCTCGATGGTACGCGTCACCCTGCGGCGTGAACTTTCCAGCCCCTTGTCCGAGATACTGGGCACCCTGGCGCTGGTGCTTATCCTTGTTATCGGAGGCTGGCAGGTGATAGGAGGCAGCATTCAGCCGTCGGTGTTCATCTTCTTCGTTATCGTCTTTGCGCGCCTCATACCGCCTATCCAGGCGGTAGTGAAGGCCTATAATAGCTTGCAGAAAGGCGCAGCTTCTGCTGCCCGTTTCCTCGAAGTGCTTGACGCCGACGAGGTGATTGTCGAGGCCCCCGATGCGGTGCGGCTCGACGGCTTCCACGAAGCCATCGAACTGCACGACGTCAGATTTTCCTACCATAGGGCCGACGCGTCGGGCAACGTCCTCAACGGTGTCAATCTCACCATCCCACGCGGCAAGACCGTGGCCTTGGTGGGACCCTCGGGGGCGGGCAAGAGCACCTTGGTCGACCTGCTGCCGCGCTTCTACGACTGCACCGGCGGCACCATCGCTGTCGACGGCCATCCCATCCTCAAGCTCAACATCAACTCGCTTCGCGCGCTCTTCGGGCTCGTCAGCCAGAACTGCATACTCTTCAACGACACGGTGGCCAACAATATTGACTTTGGCAATGAAGGCTACAGCCATGAGCAGATTGTGGCGGCCGCGCGTGTGGCCAATGCCGACGAGTTTATCTCGCAGTTGCCGCAAGGCTACGACACTGTTGTCGGCGACCGTGGCCTCAACCTCTCCGGTGGCCAGCGCCAACGCATCAGCATTGCGCGCGCCGTGCTGCGCAACACCCCCATACTGATTCTCGACGAGGCTACCTCGGCCCTCGACTCCGAGTCGGAGCAGCTGGTGCAGCAGGGCCTCGATGCCCTGATGCAGGGGCGCACCGTCATCGTCATCGCCCATCGCCTCGCCACCATTCGCCACGCCGACACCATCGTGGTGCTCGACCATGGCCGCATTGTGGAGCAGGGCACTCACGATGAGTTGATTGCCCGAAACGGTATGTATAAGAAACTGGTTGACATGCAGACTTTTGCAAAATAAATTTGGCTATGTCGTGAAAAGTGAGTACTTTTGCACCCTCAAAATGACAAGGGAGTATAGCTCAGCTGGTTCAGAGCGCCTGCCTTACAAGCAGGAGGTCACTGGTTCGATCCCTGTTACTCCCACTCCAAAAGGCCAACATTCAGAGGGTTGGCCTTTTTTCTTTTAAGATTATTTAAGATAATATTTCTTTGCCATATTGTTGTTTAGTAGTATTTTTGTTTCCCGAAAGTGAAATGAAAAATAATTGTATAATTCTAAAAATCAAGAAAATGAAGAAAGTACTCGATTTTGTTAGCTGCGCCCTTTTAGTCGCCGCTATGACCGTTGCCTGTGGTCACAAGACCGCTGGAGAGGCTGTTGATTCCACCTTCGATGCTCGCATGGAGTAGGCCGCGTATGTTGCCCCCGTCGAGTCCGCCACT
>JAEEGL013453002.1_pt1 | contig 18138 bp, 19 predicted proteins | sample 9134231 | NCBI WGS metagenome assembly JAEEGL01 (sample SAMN16246548, study PRJNA631951) | gut metagenome | biome: gut microbiome; feature: rumen; material: fiber-attached | host: Bos | place: Iran: Karaj | collected 2018-10 | reverse complement strand
TAGTGAAGGATATATATGAATAGTAGTAAAGAAGAATTATTAAAGAATTTAGTAGAATATAAGGGAATACTTAATACTGAAATTATAGATTATTTAAATAGTATTATAGAATTAGATTTTTCTGTTATAAAAAAGAATATAAGTGATAAAGATAGAAAAGTATTAGAACAGTTAGAGATATATAAACAAGCATCTATATATAATGTTTATAATAGAGCTATTAATGTAATTAGTAATAAGGGTATTAGTCCTGTAGTATCAAAATTTCCTATAATAGTACCAAAAAAAGTAGAAGTATCTATACCAGGTAAATTTAAAAATATAAAAATATTTTCATTAGATAATAATCTAAGTGATAAAATAGATGAATATAAAGTAAGTAAAATATTTGATATTAATTTATATCAAACTTTAGAAGGTGAAAAAGTTAGATTAGAGGAAATAAATAGGTTAAATAATAAAATGGATTATTTAAAAGATATTATTTCTTCATATTCTATTGGTGAAGATATTAATTTAGAATCACCTAATACTTTTTGGTTAACTCATGTTAGAGAAGAGATATTAAAGTATAAAATAATGGTAGAACAATTACAAAATAAAAAAGAAATAAGTGATATAGAAAAAGAAGAAATTGAGATTAGAAAAAAGTATTATGAATTATTACTTGATGATTATGGTTTAAATAATGATAGTTTTAGTGAAGAAGAAAATTCTTTTATTAATATAGAAGAAAGTAATAGTAGGTTAAATAAAACATTATATAAGAGGATACCTGGTACAACAATAAAAAATAATATTAAATATATTTAATATTTTTTTTATTGATTAATAAAGTGTTAAAATAATTATTTAGAAAGAGGTATAAAATGTATTATTTATTAAATAAACATAAAGATAAATTATATAATACATATAATGATATATTAAATGAAATAACTAAAGATATAATTAATAATAAAATAGATAATATGGAAGATATAATAAGTTATATACATTCTTTTTTTGATATATATGTTAAATATGATAATGACATAATACCATATATTTGTGATATACCATCTGATGGTTTATATGCATTATTAGGTAATAATATATGTAGAAATATGAATAAGTTTTTATATGATATACTTAGTAAATTAAATTATAAAGTAGAATTACAATATATTAAAATAGATAATGATACTTGGTATAGATTAGATAATAGTAGGGGTGCTAATCACATAGTAGTTAAAATATTATATAATAATGAAATATTATATTTAGATTTAACAAATAGATTATATTTTAATGATAAATTAGAATTTATAGATATAAATAAGTATAATGGAATAATTAATATTAATGCTGATAAAATAGATATATTAGATAATATTATAGATTTTTATAGAGTACATGAAAAATTAGGAGTAGAACATGTATATGAATATAGTATACATTAGTGTTGACAAATAATGATGTTATTAATATAATATTAATATCAATCGAGGTGATATTATGATAAAAAATATTAAATTATTTGTAAATAATAATGAGAAATCTATTTCAACAGCAAAAATAGTTAGAGAAGACCTACTTAATAATGGATTTAAAATAGATGATAATTTTGATTTGGGAATTGCTATTGGAGGAGATGGTTCTTTTCTTAGAATGATTAAACAATGTAATTTTAATAGTAATCCTTATTATGTAGGTATTAATGCTGGTACTTTAGGTTTTTTACAAGAAGTAAAATTAGAAGAGATAGATAATTTTATTAATGAGTTAAAAAATAATAAGTATAAAGTAGAAAATATAGGTATACAAGAAACTACTATTAATCATGAGGCTGGTATATCTAAGTATTTATCTTTAAATGAAATAGTAGTTAGATGGCATGATTTAAAGAAAGCTCAATATAAAGTATTAGTAGATGATTCCTTACTTGAATATTTTGCTGGAGATGGTTTATTAGTATCTACTTCATTAGGTTCTACAGCACATAATTTAAGTTATGGGGGTGCTATTATATTTAGTGATTTCCATGCATTACAAATTACTCCTATGGGACCAATTAATACATCATCATATAGAACTTTATTTTATCCAACAATTGTACCACCAGATAAAAGTATTGTTATAAAACCTATAAATGGTAGAGAAGATTTAATTATTACTATTGATGGAGAAAATAAATATTATAATGGGGTAGATAGTATTAATACTACTATTAAAGATAAGAAAATAAAATGTTTAAAATTAAATAATTATAATTATCCAAATAAAATATATGATAAAATATTAGCAGGAAATTAATATATTTATTATATATTTTTTTTATTATTATCATATATAATATATATAATATTCTTTTTAGAAATGTGATATACTATGTTGTAAAGGAGGAGCATATGCAAAAAATATTAATATATGGAGATTCTAATACTTGGGGAGATAATTTTAATACAGGTAAGAGAATACCAACTAATAGACAATGGCCTAATATATTAAAAAAGAAATTAGGGAGAAAGTATCAAATATTTCAAGAAGGATTACCTGGTAGATTAGCTGGTGATGAAGAAGATAGAAAATATAAAAATGGTAAAGATACTTTTTTATCTATATTTAAAACATGTGCACCAGTAGATATAGTATTTATATCATTGGGTACTAATGATCTTCAAATAAAGTATAATAAGAGTAGTAAAAAGATTATTAATGATTTAAAGTGGTATAAAGAAGTATTAGAAAAAGAATATGAAGAAGATAAAATAAAATATTTTAGTAAGAAGTTTCCTAAAATATTTTATGTAATGCCTATTAATTTTAATAATGATTATATATTTGATAGTTTATCTGAAAAGAAAAGATTAGAAGTAATTAATTATTTTAAAAATAATGATGAATATAATGTTATTATTCCTGGTAATATGACTTTATCAGATGGAATACATTTAGATTATAATGGCCATGAAATGATGGCTAATATAATAGGGGAGGTTTTTGATAATGAGTAAGTTAGAAGAATTAAAAAAATTAAGAGATGAATTAAATATTGTAGTAAATGGTTTAGATAAATATCCTAAAGGTGAAGCTAATGTAATAGTTGCTAATCATAATTGTTTAATGGATATTTTTGCACTTCCTAGTATTATTCCGGAAGATACAGTAAGTTTAGTTAGTTCTAGAGTATTATATAAAAAAGAATTAGAAAGGCAAGAAATGGTTAATAAATATTTATATGCTATGCCAATTGAAGCACATGGTGGTAATCGTTATTCTACTATGTGCATAAGATATGCTAGTGAAATATTATCTAATGGAATAAGTGTTAATATATTTCCAGAAGGTGCATATGTAATAGATGATTGTATATATAGAGGTAGAACTGGAGCTAGTAGAATACTTTATGCAGGGAAAGCATTTAGATTAAATCCTAACTTAGTACCTGTTGCTATTAATATAAAAAATAAAGATTTAGATATGGATATGGATAGTTTCATACCTAATAAAAAATATGAAGTAGAAATGACTATACTAGATCCAATAGATTATTCAGATTATTATTACAATTATTTAAATAGTTATGATAATGATATAAGAAATAGTTTATTACATGCTCCTATAGATGATGCTATGAAGAGTATTGCAAATAGTATGAATAAAGAATATTTAGACTGGTATATACCTTTAAAAGATAAAGGTAGTGTAATATTTCCAGATGGAAGAATAATAGTTAGACATAAAGCTCAAAATAATTTTTTATATAAGGAATATGAAAATAATTTATCTGAAAGGGCAAATACATTAATTAAAAAAATAAAATAAATTAGTTACATAATATATATTTTATGATAAAATATATATGTATGTAATTATTGCCCTATAGCCAAGCGGTAAGGCAGTGGACTCTGACTCCATTATGCGTTAGTTCGAATCTAACTAGGGCAGCCATTTATTTTGTCTTGTTTTACAAGGCTTTTTTTTTATAATTAAATCATATGTGTAAATATTTAAAAAATATGATAGAATAAATATGTTAGTATTTTTAGTAGGAGGTGGTTTAATGGATCAAGAAAAAGTAGGTAAATTTATATTAAAATTAAGAAAAGATAATAATTTAACTCAAAAAGAATTAGCTGATAAACTTGGTGTTACATATCAAGCAGTTAGTAAATGGGAAACAGGAAAAAATATACCTGATATAGCTATTATTAGACTAATTTGTGAAGAGTTTAATGTTGATATAAATGATGTACTTGATTTAAAACCTAATACTAAAAAAAGTAATAATAAATATTATATAATAGCATGTATAGTTTTTATTATAATTGTTATAAGTATTATTTGTGTTATATTATATAATAATGATAAGAAGAAACATAGTTTTGAATTTAAGAATATAGAAGCTGCATGTGATAATTTTAAAGTATATGGTAATATGGCATATAATTCTAATAGTTCATATTTATCTATTTCTAAAATTGAATATTGTGGTGATGAAGATAATGTTAAATATAAAAAAATAGATTGTAATTTATATAAGATTAATGATAGTAGTGAAGAGATAATAAGTGATTGTGGTTATACAAATGATGAACCTGTTACTTTAGAAGAATATTTAAATAATGTAAAGATTGATGTAGATAATTATTCTTCTATGTGTAGTTATTATGTAGATAGTAATTTACAACTTAAAATAGAAGCAGTAGATAGTGATGATAAAATAATTACTTATAAAATTCCTATAAAGGTAAATGATAGTTGTAAAAAATAAAGCAAACTTTAAAGTTTGCTTTTACTTTTAACCATTATTTGGTTCTTGATTTTGTTGTACCATTTCTTCAGGTGTTGTTTTTTCTTCTACTTCTTCAACATTAGTTTCTGTATTTTGTGTTTCTTCCTCTGTTTCTTCTGTATTTGAATTAGAATCTTCTACTTGTGTAGGAGCTTGACTTACTGATTCAACTACAGTAAGTTTAACTGTTTTAGATGAATTTAACATATCTATATCTGTTGTAGCAGGAATATCTTGTTTTAGTATTTGTCCTTTTCTTTGACCTGCATATCCAGTTACATATTCAACATCAAGATTAATTCCATTTCTACTAGCAAAGTTTCTAGCAACACTTATATCTTGACCAATAAAGTTAGGAAGTAATACTAAATCAGATGTAGTTCCTTCATTTTTACCTATAACATAATCTTGATCTTCTTCTTTAATTGAATAACTAAATTTTTTTACTACAACACTTTCTTTTAAACCTAAATTTTCTTTCATAGCGTTTACTACAGCTTCTTTTGATTCTTTGTATATACTATAATTATAAAGTGATAATCTAGAACCAGAATTTGTTTTAAAGCTATAATCATATATTCTAGCATCATGACCTTCTAAATATAGTTTTTGCATACTTAATGCATCATCTTTATTACCAGATTTTGTTACAATAGATTTTCCTATATTATATAGTGAGAATATATTATCAGTTGATATATCTGTTTCTATATTTTTACTTATTGTATCAAGTACTTTTTCTACTGTAGAAAAACTATCAATAGTTTTTAATTTATTTAATAATGCATTAATTATTACTTGTTGATGTTGACCTCTTGCAAAGTCATTCCAATAATTAGCATTTGTAACATATTTTGAACCACAATAATTTACCATGTATTGTGTAACTTTACGGTGACGTGCAAATGCTAAAGCTTGTTCACCATTTAATTTTTGTGTACCACTATTAACAAATATTGTATTTTTTCCCCATTCACGTTTACTATTTTGTTCACAGAAACTATATGGTACATCAACTTCAACACCACCTAGAGCATCTACTAATTGAACAACTCCATTAAAATTAATTTTAACATGATAATCTATTGTAATATCAAAGAAGTTTTCTAATGAACTTATAATACATTCTTCTCCATGCCATCCAGCATTGGTTATTTTATTTTTTCTATTATTTAAACATGTTATAGGCATATAAGAGTCTCTAGGAATACTTAGTATTGTTGTATTAGTAGTTTCAGGATTAAATGTAGCAAGTAATAATGCATCTCCATTAAATCCTGCTGAGAATCCATCATCAACAGTATCAACACCCATTATTAATACAGTAAATGGTTTCTTAATACTTTTATTATTTTTAGTAGTAACTTTCTTTTCTGTTTTCTTTTCTTCTGTATATATAATTTGTGTTTCTTCAGATATATCTTCTAATCCTTCTACACCTGATACCATAGATTCATAATGAGTTGGTACAAGTGCATAATCAAGTTTTTTATTTAATAAATCTTTTAGTATTTCTTCATAACTATTATATCTTATTGTATTACTAGCACCTTTATCATTTAATATTTTAATACTTAAATCATATCCTTGTTTATCTGTTTCTTGATTAATAATACCTATCTTACCATTTTTAATATTATCTAATGTATTTTTACTATCATCTTTTCTAGTAATTATACTAGTAGAATAAATAGAATATTTATTTGATGATATACTGGCTACAGTAGAATATATATTATTTGCTTTAAATGCTACAAAGTCTAATACTACTGAATATAGTAAACATAATATAGATAAGAATATAAATAGTTTTTGCTTTTTATATTTAGAAAATTTAATTAATAATGTCCAAAGTAGGGTAGATAGTACTATAATTGTTAAACATCCAACTATTCTTATTTGAGTTTCTATTTTATATAGTGCTACTGCATATATAATAAATATATTACTGAATATTAATAATAGTGTTAAAACTATAGATAGAATTTTTTTATAACTATTTTTTTTCTTTCTTTTTTCCATACAACACCTCTTTATTTTTTTATTTTTCTATATAATGGAATTAATTTTTTATAGATAGTATACATAAATTTATTAGTTACTAAATCAAATTCTCCAATAAATTCTGTATATTCACCACCTAATCTTTTTTTAAATGAATGTATTCCATATATAGGATTAGATTTATCTGGATTAGCTATTCCACAAGTACCAAAGCAATCTACACATTTATAATGTTCATCAAAAGCATCTTTTATAATTGTATAATATAATAAATAATTAGCATTTAAATTCATAAGTATTGAATTATTACCACCATGTACAGTCCATACTTTATCATTATATTTAACTGTTATTATAGATGATAAAACAACTTCATCTTCATTTATCTTTTTTATTTCATCTAAATCTTTATTTAGTTTATTTATTTGATTATTTAAATCATTAATTTTATTTTGTGCTTTACCTTTATTTTTATACTTATCTAATCCTAACTCTTCTATTTCTTTTTTAACACTTTCTATTTTATTTTCAAATGTATTAATTAATTCTTTTATTTTAACTTTTACTATATATAAATCTCCTAAATTATCTTTATTAAATATCTCATAAAATAAAGAATAATACTCAATAGGAGATTGGACAATTCCTTCTCTTTTTGCAGTTTCAATCATAGTAAGATAGAAATCATTTATATCATCTTTGTTTCCTTTATATATATTTAAATTATATTGATTTCCTTTATTTAATATTTTTTTTGTAGTAGGGTGCATAGCACTATATACTTCATCCCAAGATTTATCTATATTTATTCTAAATGTAAATCTAGGTTGTTCATTTTCAAATCCTAAATTATATCCTAAGTGTTTATATCCTATACTTTTTAAATAATCAACTATATTACTATTATCTTCTCCTTCAATAATATTACCATCTATATCTAGTGTATGTAATTTTATTGCTGGATCAATTTTTATAAAAATTGCTTTTCTTTTTTTAGCAAATTCTTTTAAATATTTTGTAAAAGTATTAAATAACTCTTTATTATTAAAATCTATAACATATCCTCTTGGACAATAAAAATATGTATACTTCATTTTTAACTTCTTTTCTAATAATAATGCAGTACATACTAATTTATTATTTTCTTTTAATCCTACATAATGTGGAGTAAAATGTTTAATTTTTCTAATTTGTCCAAAATCATAACTTTGCATAAAATGACCATATTCACTTTTACTTGTAAATTGTTCATATTCTTCTTTTGATAAGTTTTCTACAAATTCCATTTTATACACCTCTTTATTTATTATACAATAAAATAGTAAATATATCTAATATTCATGTGTAAAGTATATATTTTTTTTCAAAATATGATAATATTATAATAGGTGGTAATAATGAAGATAAAGGAAATATTATTATTTTTATTTATAATATTATTTTTTTCTTTTGGAATATATTTACTTTTTGGTAATAAAAAAGATAAGAAAGATAATAAAAAGGATTTAATAGATTATAATAAAGTTAAAGAAGAAATAATAGAAAAAGTAAAAATAATGAGTGCTGATGATATATATATTAAAATATATGAAGATGGTTTTAATATAGATAATATTGATTATAATATGATAGCGTCTGCTATATTAATTAATTTAAAAGAAGATGGAGAAATAACTGATAAAGAGGCTAGTAAGTATGAAGAGTGTGTAAATACTTCATATATTAATTTAAGTAGTGTAGAAGATAAATTTAAGATATTATTTAATGAAATTCCTAGTATTGATTATGATGTAAAAAGTATTAATTATTATTATGATGAAGATAATAAAAAGTTTTTTGAATTATGTATTAATATGTTAGATGGTAGTAATTTTATAGATACATATATATATGATTTTGATTATGATGATGATAATGCTTATTTATATGTATCTGTATCATATGGAGTAGAGAAGTTAACTAAGAATGATGATACTAAAGTTACTATTTATAGGGATTATAAACATAAAGATAAATATAAAGAGTTTATATATAATAATGATTCACCTAATGATGATTTTATATTAGATGATAGTAATTATAAAGAATTTACACTTTATAAATATACATTTAAAAGAGTAGATAATAATTACTATTTTAAGGCATTAGAAAAAGTTTCAAATTGAAACTTTTATTTTTTATAAAATACATGTGATGTAGGTATTAAGATGTCACTATTAATTATAGGTAATATTTTTATTGATTCTATATTATCATATTCATTTATAATTGTTTCAATATGATATATATTACATCCTAATTCATTATTATATAATGGTGGTATAGTAACTATTTTATTTGAAATATCAATAAATGTATTATTAGATGTAGATAGAAAATTAAAATAAAATCTTAATTTACTTGTTTTATTTTGCTTTATATAATCACATATTTGTTCTTTAGTATATAAATTATCTGTATATGTATATAGATTAAATATATTTAAATTATTATTTATATTTATAGTAGCATGTTCATATCCAATATTAAACATATCTAATCTTTGTTTTTCTATTTCTAAAATAGGATTATATCCTAATTCATTTGAATACTTTTCACTTAATCCTCCTAATAAGAATGTATTAATTGATTGAGATATAGGATAATTATCTATAATTAATTTAGTTATATTTTCTATATTATTTAAATCATTTAATGTTGGATTATTTATTTTATCAATACTAAATATATTACCTAAATTAAATATATAGTTAATATTATTCTTTATACAATAGTCATATAATAAATTTATTGTTTTTATAATATTACTATTATTAAAAGAAATATCAGATATAAAAATACAGTTAAATATATATCTAGATGTTATATTTACAGATTTATCAGTTTCTAATGTATCATTAATTTTATAATGTAGAACACCATCAATAAAATTATTTGTATTAATATTTATTTTTATATCTTTAAGACACTTTATAAATAATTCATTTGTTATATTATATTTAGATATTATCTCATCTTTTGTTATAACTCCATTTAATAAATCTATTGTTATATTATTAAGTAATTGTTCATAATTATTTTGTTCTCTTGTTTTTAATTCTTCTTGTTTTTGTTTTTCTTCTTTTTCTTTTTCAATGGTATTATTTATAATAGATAATTGTTCTTCTAAATTATTTATTTTTTCATTTTTCTTTTTTAATTTATTTTGTAATTGTTGTTTTTCTGTTTCTAGATTACTTAGTTTCTTTTTTATAGTTTGTTCATGTTCTTTTTTTAATTTCTTTATTTCACTTTCTAATATTTCTGTTTTTTTATCATATTCATCTAATAAATCATTTTGTTCTTTTATTTGTTCTTGTAATTTTTGTGATATTGATAATTCATCTTCTTCAGTATTTGATTTAATTTTATTTAGTATAGTATCAATTTCATTTATTTTATCTATAGTTTCATTATCATCATAATCTGAATTATTTGTTAAAAATTCATCAAATAAATTTTTAACACTATTTAATTCTAAAAATAACTCTAATAAAATTTTTGTTTTATATGCATTTAAATATTCAATTAATATATAATTAATAGCGTATACTGCCTTCTTTATTTTCTTTGGTTTATACTCAGTTTCTTTTATTAATATTTTATATTGTTCTAATAAATAAAGTAGTGCTACTTCATGTACTTCTTTTGTTACTTTATTAGATTTATTTTGAACAGAACTATAGTAGAAATATCCTAAATTATCTACATTTATTTTACCATCGTTTAATATTCTATTTATTGTAAATTTTATCATATTATTACTAGCTGTTGACATAAATACCTCCATTTAGGAGGTATTTTAATATTAATATAATAAATTGTCAATTATTATTACAAAATATATATTAATATGATAGAATAATGCTAATATGGTTTGTATTTGAATTTTTAATTACAAATAAAGTATGATAGAATATAATATAGTGTGTGGTTAGTTTGAAAGGAAATAATTATGAATTCAATTTATTCTTGTCTTGGAAATAATAAAGTATTGGTTACTAATGAAAATGGAAAACAAAGAATTGTAGAGAATTATGATAATATAAATGAAATATTAATAGAGGAAAATGTAATTGAATCTATTCAAAATAAAGTAAATGAACTAGAGGAAAAAAATAAGAAATACGAAAAGATTAATAAGAAAAGATATATACCAATAATGGTTATTATTAGTATCTTTGTTACAAAAGTTATTTTTCCTATGTTTTTTGGCGCAATAGATTTAAATAATTTTACTTTTTATAATGATGTTATTCAATTTGATGAAATGTGTTTATTACTTAATTTTTCAACTATATCTTTGGCAACAGGATTAGATATTGGAACTTTTATTCAACATAAAAAGAATCAAAAAAAAGAAAAGGGAATAAAAAGTGAGTTAGAATATTTAAATAAATGTTTAAAAAAAGAGCAAAAGAAGATGCAGAAGATGTTCGATAAGGGAAAACGTTTGGAAAATAGTAAAAGATTTTGCAATTTTACAGTTAGAAGTAGTGATAAAATTGATGATATAAATAGATATTTAGAGTTTTATTATAATATTGGGTATAATAGCGATAAATATTATAATTATTATTTAAATGGAAATATGGAGGAAATTTTACAAAAGAAATATACTGATGAAGATTCAATTTTAGTTAATGAATATTTTAAAAATCAATCTAACTCTCATGTTAAAAAGAAGGTAAAAAAATTATGAATATAGGAATAGATATTGATGGAGTATTAATAGATGATGATACATATAGATTAGATAATATATCTAAATATTGTTATGAAAATAACTTATCAAGAATACCAAATCCATATGAATTTGAAATTAAATATAACTGGTCAGATATAGTTGAATTAGATTATAAAGATAAGTATTACTTTGATTATGTAAAGAATGCTCCAATAAGAAAGTATGCTAAAGAAGTTATTGATAAACTTCGTGAAGATGGAAATAAAATAATAATTATAACTGGAAGATATAAGACAAAAGAAAATACAAAGATAGGTAAACAGATGAGAGAAGATACTATTAATTGGTTAAATAAGAATGGCATTATATATGATGAAGTATGTTTTGCTAACTGTCCTAAAGTTAAAGAAGTAATAGATAATAAAATAGATGTAATGATAGATGATAGTCCTGAAGTATTAGAGGAAGTATCAAAAGTTACTAAAGTATTATGTTTTGATAATAGATATAATAAAGATATAAGTAATAGTAATATTACTAAAGTATATAGTTGGTATGATATATATATGGTTTTAAAAGAATTTAATAAGTGATTACATAAGTAATCATTTTTTGATAGGTGGTATAATGAAAATATATAATTATATTGATAAAAAAATATTAGAAGAAATAGTAAATGTATTAGATAATGATGGATTAATTATTTTTCCTACAGATACAGTATATGGTATAGCATGTAATTCATTTAGTGAGAGTGCTATTAAAAAAATATATAGTGCTAAAAAAAGAAGTTTAGATAAACCTATATGTGTATTAACAAATAGTATTGATAAAATAAATATGGTAGTTAATAATATATCTAGTAAAGAGAAAGAATTAATTGATAAATATATGCCAGGTAATTTAACAATTGTATTTAATAAGAAAAATATAGTACCAGATATATTAACAGCAAATAAAAATACAATAGGGGTAAGAATACCAAATAATGATATTGCACTAAAAATACTTTCTTCATATCCTAATCCTTTAGCAGTAACAAGTGTTAATATATCTGGTAATAAATGTGGTACTTCATTAAATGATTTTGTAGATGAATTTAGTGATAAAGTAGATATTATTATAGATAGTGGTATTTGTAATGATACTCCATCTACTATTATTAAAGTTATAGATAATGAAATTGAAATATTAAGACATGGAAGTCTTAATATAAATATGTTATAATTTTTATATAAGTGAATATAATATATCTATAGATGGAAATAAAAAATCTATTATTAGTGATAAATTTGTAGAAGGATTAAAAAAAATAATTATTAATAATTTAGAAGAATTAGTAAAATATTCTTTTGTTCAAACAAAAGAATATATTAATTATAATAGTTATGATGGTGGGGGAGCATGGAATATTATATTAAAACATGGTAATTTATATCTAAATATCAAAGGTCAAATTTCAGAAAATAGTGATTTTTGTTATACTTTTATTGATAAAATTATAGATTTGATTAATCGTTGTGCTTAAATAAAAAAATATTATATTTTGTCAATTGTAGATTTTAAATAAGTATATAAATAATGTTCTGCTTTTCAGAAACAAAAAAACGCCGATCAGTTCGACGTTTATTTCATTATGGAGGGCCCAGTCGGATTTGAACCAACGATCAGGGAGTTGCAGTCCCATGCCTTACCACTTGGCTATGGACCCAAAAAAATGTTACATATACATTTTAATATAAAATAAAAGAGTTGTCAATAAAAATATTAAACTCTATATATTATATGTAAAAAATATTGAATAAATGATATAATAAATATGGTGTTAGATATGGATATAGAGATTATAGAAGTAAATGTAGATGATATTGATGATATATATCATCAATTTGATAATAAGGATATAAGTGATGAATTAGCATCTTTTATCGAGAATAGATGTTCTAGAACATCTAAAACAAAAGTACATTTAGAAATAGTAACTAAAAATGAATTAACTAATAGTCAAAAAGATAAAGTTGTTACTGCTATAAGAAGTCATTATGGTTTAGAAACTAAATTTATAGAAATGGATATAAAAAGATTAAAAAGAGTTAATATTTATTTCTTTATTGCTGGTTTATTAACTATTTTAATTGCTAATACATTTTCTATCGGAAAATATATACCTGAAGTAATTGATATATTAGGTGGATTTATTATATATGAAAGTGCATTTAATTTACTTTTTACAGATAGTGAATTAGATATGAAATTAGATAGAGCAAAGAAAATAGGTAAAGCTCATGTATATTTTAGTAAGAGTAAAGAATAATTAAAATATATTAGATAGTATTTCTATTTTATCTAAATTATCATTATGAAATTGTTTGATTTTAGACTTGTTTTTTTCACATAGATTAAAACAAGTTTTTTCTATTTCAATTTGATCAATAATACTTAAATATTTATCTTTAAATAAATTATACATTTTTATAGTATCTTTTATATTAAATTCTCCCATAGCTAGTAAAGACCAAAATCTTAAGTATTTTAATAAATTATATTCATTTTTACTATCTATAATATTATATGAACATATAGAGCTAGGATCTAGTAAATACCAATTATTATAGTATACTAATACTTCATAATGATTTCCTGTATATGTATTATTATTTATATTATCAATTTGTATTTGTGGTTTTAGTATTTCTTCATATACTTTTGGTAATTTATAAGATTCAGATTCAAAGTTTTTTCTATCAGTAATAATACCAAAACTATATACATTGTATATTTCTAATAAATTACAAAACATATCACCTATATTTCTACATACACCTTGACCTGTAAAAATAGAAAATGATTTTTTAAATATTAATTCTTTATCTGGATAATTAAATTCAAATTTATTATCAATAGATAAATATCCATTATAGTATATATATGAAAATATATACATTATTTCAAAAATAGATGGATTAAATTTTAAATCACTAATTAATATTCCTAATTCATATAATATATCTTGATATATATTTTCAATTTCTTTACATTTTTTATCATATTGAGTATTTAAAGATTTCATATATTTATATGAATTATATGATTGTTCAAAACTTAATGAATATTTATTTGAAAATATTTTATCTATTTCTGGGTTTAATTTTTTTATTATATAATAGTTCATAGACATCACAAGTAATTATTATATATATTTTAAATATAAATGCAAGAAAAAAAGATCTTAATGATCTAATTTTAAATGATAGAATAATAATCCAATATTTATTACACCACAAATACCAACTATAGTATATATGATTCTACTTATTGTATTAAATCCACCAGTTATTAATTCTACTATATTAACATTAAATAAACCAATTATACCCCATGTAATAGCACCTATAATTGAAAATACTAATGCTAGTTTTTCTGTTCCTTCCATATTAATACCTCCTATATTAATATGATAACCAGAAAAAAATAAAATATACCTTAATTATTATTAGGTATATATTCTACAATATCATTCATGTTACAATTAAAATAATCACATAATCTAGCAATGACTATAACATCTAATTTACTTAATTCTCCATTTATAATACGTTGTAATACTTTAAAATCAGTATTTGTATCACGCATTAGTTTATTTTTACTAATTTTATTGTCATCTAGGATATCATCTAATTTGAATAAGTAACAACCATTTTCTACATTTACCTTTACCATAATTTATCTACATCCTTATAAATTAATCATAGCAATCAGGACACTTTCTTGACTATTGGCTATTTAACCAGTATAATAGATGTTACATATTGGAAAAATATTATTCGAAAGGAGGGATTATTTGTTAAAATATTATATAAATCAACTTCATGAATTACTAGAAAAACCTAGAAATGAATTAGAAAAAAAATATATAAATAGAAAGAATAAGAAAATAGATAAAGTTATTAAAGAATATGATAAAACTTTATTAGAAAAATATAGATATATAGAAAAAGTAATGGATGAAGAACTATCTGAAAAGGAATAGTTTTTTTTGTTGTTAAGTGTTATACTATGTATAAGGGATAGATAGTATGGATAGAATAAATGCAGATATAAAAATAGGATTAACTGATAATCAAGTTAATGAAAGAAAAAAACAAGGATTAGTAAATAATAGTATTTTAGTTCCTACTAAAAGTTATAAACAAATAGTATTACTAAATATATTTACTCTATTTAATATTATTAACTTATTTTTAGGAATTATAATTATTTATACTAAAACATATAAAAATTTAACTTTTTTAGGGGTTGCTTTTTTTAATACTATAATTAGTATTATTCAAGAAATTAGAGCAAAATATACTATAGATAAATTAACTATTTTATCAAAAGAAAAAGTATGTACTATAAGAAATAGTAAAGAAATATTTATAGATATGAATGAAATAGTATTAGATGATATTATTAAGTATAAAATGGGTAATCAAGTAGTAGTTGATTCTTTAATAATAGATGGAGTAGTAGAAGTTGATGAATCAGTATTAACTGGTGAATCTAATTATATATTAAAGAAAAAAGGAGATAAATTATTATCTGGAAGTATTATTGTTAGTGGTAATTGTATAACAAGAGTAGATTGTGTAGGAGAAGATAGTTATGCTAATAAAATAACTAAAGAAGCTAAGTATTTAAAAAAGACTAATTCAGAAATAATGTTTACATTAAAAAGAATAATTAAAGTAATATCAATACTTATTATTCCTTTAGGTACTATTTTATATTTAAATCAAATTAAAATTATTTCAAATACTAATCAAGCTTTAGTATCAACTGTAGCAGCTATAATTGGTACAATACCAGAAGGTTTAGTTTTACTTGTAAGTACAGTATTAGCCGTATCATCAATAAGATTATCTAAGAAAAAAGTATTAGTACAAGAATTATATTGTATTGAAAACTTAGCACGTGTAGATACTATTTGTTTGGATAAAACAGGTACATTAACTACTGGTAAGATGAAAGTAGTAAAAACTATATCTTTAAGTAATAAATATAATATAGATAGTATAATGAATAATATTAGTTATTATATGAATGATGGTAATGCTACTAGTGAATGTATAAGTAAATATTTTAAACATAATAAAGATAAAGAATTAATAAATAAAATTAGTTTTTCATCACTTAAAAAGTATTCAGCATATGAGTTTGATGATGGTACTTATATAGTAGGTGCTCCTGATTTTATTGATTATGAAGGAAGTATAGATAATTTAGATGAATTATCTATTAATTATAGAGTATTATTTGTAGGATATACTAATAATAAAATTAATGATAATAATATTTTAGGACCATTTAAACAAATAGGATTAGTATTAATTGAAGATGAAATAAGAGAAAGTGCTAAAAAGACATTAGATTATATAAGAAATCAAGATGTAGATATTAAGATTATATCTGGTGATAATATAAAAACTATTTCTAATATAGCTACTAAATTAGGACTTAGTGATTTAAAAGTATTTGATATGAGTACTATTAAAGAAGATGATGATTTAAGTAAGATTGTAGAAGAACATAATATATTTGGTAGAGTAACACCAGAAGGAAAGAAAAAAATAATATTAAGTTTAAAATCTTTAAATCATAAAGTAGCAATGACTGGTGATGGAGTAAATGATGTATTATCACTTAAAGAAGCTGATTGTTCTATTGCTATGGCTAGTGGAACAGATGCTGCTAGAAATGTTAGTCAAATAGTATTACTTAATTCAGATTTTAAAGATGTTCCATCTATAATAAAAGAGGGAAGAAGAACTATTAATAATTTAGAGAGATCTTCTACTTTATTTTTAACTAAAACTATATATGCTATATTACTAGCAATTCTTTTTACATTTGTTAAATTAGATTATCCTTTTATACCTATACAACTTACATTAATAAGTGTAATTACTATAGGTATTCCATCATTTATATTAGCATTAGAACCAAATAAAGATAGAGTTAAAGGCCATTTTATAATTAATGTATTATCTAAGTCATTACCTACAGCACTTACTATATTTTTAAATATTATAGGAATAATAACTTTATCATATTTATTTAAATTTAATGATAATTATGTATCTACTATGTCTGTATTATTAGTAGCATTTACTGGATTTTTATTATTATTTAGAATATGTTATCCTTTTAACTATTTACGTGGAATATTATTTGGTTCATTAATAGGTATATTTTTAGGTGGTGCAGTAGGATTACATAGATTATTTGAGTTTGTATTACTTACTCCATTACAATTTATATTTGTAATAATATTATGTATTATAGATGTATTTATATTCAACTTATTACTATTTATATGTAATAAAAAGATAATTAAGAATGAGAAAAAGATTTTAAAATAGAATTTAAAGCCTTTTTTTATGATATAATTTATATGGATAGGAGTAATATTATGAATAATAAATTAAATTTATATAAACATAATTTAGATGGATATAAAAAAGTAAAAGATGCATATGATAATGGTCAAAGAGTAGTAGGTATAGTACACGCTACTGGAACAGGTAAATCATATATATTTTTACAATTATGTTTAGATAATCCTAATTTAAAAACTTTATTTGTTGCGCCT
>JAEEGL014546648.1_pt1 | contig 18139 bp, 13 predicted proteins | sample 9134231 | NCBI WGS metagenome assembly JAEEGL01 (sample SAMN16246548, study PRJNA631951) | gut metagenome | biome: gut microbiome; feature: rumen; material: fiber-attached | host: Bos | place: Iran: Karaj | collected 2018-10 | reverse complement strand
TTGCGGACGCTCTTGCAGGTGAGCTGGCGCTGGACGAAATCATGGTCGGTCGAGAACTGGACGATCTTGAAGACGGTCGCTCCGATGAGGGCGCCGATCAGGTTATAGGGGACGTCGAAGCGGAAAGAAGGATCGACCACCTGCAGTTTGCTGCCGCTTACCCACTCCCCTCCGGTCTTGACACGGCCATGGACCAGGCTCTGCCACATATCCCCGAAGGAGAAATCGGGGGTCATGGAGGCATAGACCATTCCGAGGGCGACGAGGCCCGTCCCGACGACCAGCAGGATCTGGATCGTATCGATCATGATCAGGCCCTTGATGCCCCCGGCCATGGTGTAGATGGTCGAAATGACACCCAGGATGATGATCGAGTACATCAGGAACTGGAACTGGAGGGAGCCGTAGAGGATGACCGATACGGCGATTGCGGCGATGAAAAGGCGGGACCCGGACGTAAAGAGCTGGCCGAGCAGGAACATGACGCTGGTCCACCGCTTCGACTTCTCTCCGAAACGGTCCCCTATGTAGCCGTAGATCGTGATGGTCCCGGCATTGTAGAGTTTCGGGAGGAAAAGCCAGGCCACGACAAGACCGCCGAAAACCGCCCCGATGCAGAGCATCAGATAGGTCAGGTTCGTATTGAAACCCAACTCCGGGGAGCCTACGAAGGTCCCGGCGCTGATGGATGTCCCCGTCGCGGCCAGGGCGACCATCCAGGTCGGCATCGAACGGCCGCCGAGGAAATAGTCCTCCAGGTCGCGGTTCCGCTTGGAGAAGAGAAAACCGAGGCTCGTCAGGAGGAGCAGGAAAAAGAGGATGATGATCCAATCGATAGGAGACATAGGCTATATGCTTTCGATTTGTTTGGCGGTATTGTCGACAAGGGTATAGAACTGGTTGTACTGCACGTCGGTCCGGCCGGTTCCTTTCCGCATCAGCGCCCGGAGTTCCTCCATCCGGGAGGCGGGGATGTCACGGGGCAGGATTCCGTCCCGGATGCAGAGCCAGGCCGCCATGCCGACCACTTCCCCGACCATTCCCGACGTACGCGGGGCGTGGGTGGAACCGAAAGCGACGTGGGTCACGCTGATCGTCCGTCCGGCCATCATCAGGTTCTCTATATCCTTTGCGCAGAAACAGCGCAACGGGATCGGATACGGGTCGACCGGGGTCGTCCGGCTTTCCGAGAGCCACTCGTCCCCGGGGAAGTTCCGGCTGTTGTCCGTCCGCGGAAAATGCAGGTCGATGTTCCAGGAAAGGCTCGCGGTTCCGTCTTCGTGGGGGATCTTTTTCAGGATATCCTGCTGGCGGAGGACATACTCTCCCCTGACCCGGCGGGTCTCGCGGCGGCCGAGGACGTGGGATACCCAGACAAGGTGGGTGCACTCCCAGTCTTCCTTCGCGGAATACCGGTTCTTGCAATAGGAGAAGGTCGAATAGGCGACGTACATGCCGTAGTCGCGCATCTTTTCGGCGTCGGTGACGGGATCGTAGTGCATTCCGACCTCCCAGGCGCCCGTGGAACGATGAACCGGCTCGACGGTCAGTTCCCCGAGCGGGAGTCCCCAGTCGAAACTGTCCGGGAAAGAGCAGGGGGTGTTGCGGACCTCGCAGTACCAGCCGATCGTTCCGCCCATATGCAGGGAATCCCGGGTTTCCGGAGCGAGGGATTCACCGAATTCGCTCCGGGCTTCCCGTCCGGAAAGGCTCTCAGCCCCGGCGAGGGCAGCGAGGTTGCCGTCCCCGGTGCAGTCCGAAAAGACGTCTCCTGAAATCCGGATCAGGGTCTGTCCGGCAACTTCCATAGCGGTCACGGATACGACCCGGTCTCCGTTCCTTTCAGCCCCGATGACGCTGTACCCCGGGAAAAGGGTGATGTTCTTCTCCGCCAGGACGACCCGCATCTTGCGCTCATCCTCATAGTAATGGGCCCCGCGGGCATTCCCGCCGCGCTCCGGCCCGATCTCGTTCAGCATATAGCCGAGAGAGCCGTAGGGGGGGAGATTGATCATGCCGCCGAGGCCGAGACGGACCTCCGAAGAGTTGTTTCCGCCGAGGATGTACCGGTCATGGACGAGGGCGACCCGGGCGCCGAGGCGGGCAGCCGAAAGGGCCGCGCAGATGCCCGCGATGCCGCCTCCGACGACAACGAAATCGAAATGGCCCTTGTCTGCGGGCGTCTCCTCCCCGAGGAGGGAGCGCCGGAGGGCCCGGTATTCTTCCAGGGAATTCCCGGGTGCGGCCGCGTCGCGGGTCAGGAGGAGCGCGTCGCAGCGGCCGTCGAACCCCGTCAGGTCACGGAGCGCTGCGGTATGGGCCCCTTTCCCGAAATGGCGGACGGAACCCTTCTGCCAATACCAGGCATCGGTCTCTCCCGTTCCGAAGACGGTTCCGTCGGCTTCCCCGTCGAGAAGGACCCGGAAAATGCCCGGCGTCGGGCCGTCGGACCAGGGTCGGGTCCAGTTCTTCGTCCGGACCCAAAGCGTGTAGTCTCCTTCTTCAGGGATGTCGAAGGTAGTGAAGGCATCTTTTCCGAGCGGAGTCCCGATGCCGTGGGCCAGCAGGTAGCTGGAGCCCATTTGGGGAATAAACTGCTGGTCTACGGTCCAGTCTCCCCTGTCCGCGAACCTCGTCGCGAGAAGCAGGATGCTGTTTTCTTTCGTGATCATATTATCTGTCCTCCGCCTGGTGGCCGACCCGGTCGACCTGGTGATAGAACTGGGTGTAGGGAAGGTCGGTACGGCCGGTTCCCTTCCGCATCAGTTCCTTCAAATCCTCGAAATAATCGGTATAGATGTCCCGGGGAAGCACGCCCCGCCTGGTGCAGACCGACGCGGCCATGCCGACGACTTCGCCCATCATGCCGCAGGTCCGCATGACCCGTATCGAACCGAAGGCGACATGGGTCACGCTGATGTCCCGGCCGGCCATGAACAGGTTCGGGACATCCTTTGAATAGAAGCACCGGTACGGGATCGGATACGGGTCGATCGGAGTCAGCCGTCCGACCGAGATCCAGGTCGCGCCGGGATAGCGCTCGGCGTTCTCGTCCATCGGATAGTGCTGGTCGATCCGCCAGGTCGTCGTACAGGTCGCATCCTCGTGCGGAATATGGCGGAGCAAATCGTTTTCGGTCATGACATAATCGCCGATGATACGGCGGGATTCCCGCTTGCCCGCGACGTGCGAGACCCAGACAAGATGGGTACAGAGCCAGTCCTCCTTGGCCGAATAGCGGTTCTTGCAATAGGAGAACGTCGAATAGGCGACATACATGCCGTAGTCCCTCACTTTCTCCGCATCCTCGACCTGGTCGTCGTCCATGCCGACCTCCCAGTACCAGTTCGCCCGGTGGACCGGTTCGACCGTGATCTCGTCCAGGGAAAGGCCCCATTCGGTGGCGTCCGGGAAATCGCAGGGGGTGTTCCAGTCCTCGCAATACCACTGCAGGGAGGCGCCCATCGTATAGCCGTCGGCCTGCTCCGGAGCGATCTTCTCGCCGTATTCGCTCCTCGCTTCGCGGCCCATCCGGGTTTCAGCGCCCGCCATGACGGCGAGATATGCATCTCCCGTGCAGTCCGCGAAGGTGTATCCGGTCAGGCGGATCCGGTCCTGGCGGGTCGCTTCGACCGCCGTAATCCACTTGATCCGTCCGTCCTCCATCCCGGCTTCCGTCACGGTATATCCGAGGAAGAGGGTGATGTTCTTTTCCGCAAGGACGACATCCATTTTCTTCCAATCCATGTAATGGTGGGCGCCGCGGGCGTTTCCGATTCGTTCCGGTCCGATCTCGTTGATCAGGTAGCCGAGGGACGGATAGGGATCGACATTGATCCGGCCGCCGAGGCCGACCCGGACTTCGGAAGAGTTGTTTCCTCCGAGGATGTAGCGGTCCTGGATCAGGGCCACCTTGAGGCCGAGGCGGGCGGAGGCGAGCGCCGCGCAGATGCCGGAGATCCCCCCGCCGACGACGACAAAGTCGAAATGGCCCTTGTCCACAGGCGTTTCCGGACCGAGGACGGAATGCCGGATCGTCCGGTACGCTTCCAGCGAGTCCTCCGGAATGGCCGGTTCGCGGGTCAGGAGGATCGCGTCGCAGCGGCCGTCGAATCCCGTCAGGTCGTGGAGGGCGGCGGTATGGGCCCCTTTCCCGAGAGCATAGGTTCCGCCTTTCTGCCAGCACCAGTGAGGGGTAACCTCGCCGGTAGAGGCGCTCTTCCCGGTGCCGAAGGTCTCTCCGTCGGCCTTTCCGTCAAGGAGGACCTGGAAACGGCCGGGAGTCTCGGCTTCGGACCACCAGCGGGTCCAGTTCTTCGTCCGGACATAGAGCGTGTACTCCCCGTCTTCGGGGATTTCGAAGGTTGTCCGGGCGTCTTTTTCAAGCGGGGTCCCGATTCCGTGGGCCAGCAGGTAACTGGAGCCCGTCTGGATGACGAACTGCTGCTCTACGGTCCAGTCTCCCAGGTCCTTGAACCGGGTGGCGAGCAGCATGACCGAATTGGTGTTGTCTATCATAATCAGATTGTATTGACACGCGAAGATCAGAACTGGAAGTAGATGAAGCTCTGGAGATCGGCGGTGATGAACTGGTAGAAGAAAAGGATGATGGCGAAGACGACAAGAGCCATGACTCCGAGGGGAAGACGCGCGAAAACAATACGGTAGCGACGCTTGAAACGTTCCGGGAGCCAGTGGACAATCATTCCGAAAACGAAGAGAATCAGAACCGGAGCGTGCTGCACCGCCATATCCGGGATCAGCGAGAGGTCCCAGGAAGAACCGATCTGACGGACCATGTTCCGAGCGGTATTCCAAGCCACCTCGTTCGCCTCGGCGGGATCTAGGTTGGACCCGCTCCGGAAGAAAAGGCGGGTGAACGTGATGAATACGAAGGTCTGGAACACGGCCCAGGCCGTCGCGATCGGGCCGTCCGGGGCATCGGGAGCCTTGGGATGCAGGTGTCCGGCAAGGTATGCGATGCCCGCCCCGAACCAGGTGATCAGCGCCCAGACGAAGAAAAGATTCCAGATGGGGGCCGGAGCGAAGGTCTTCAGGAAATACAGCGCCATCGTAACGGCTGTGATGACGACATAGCGCTGCATCGGATTCCACTTTTTCCAGAACTTGTAGATGATCATGCCGATGCCGTTCAGTCCGCCCCAGATGACGAAGTTCCAGCTGGCTCCGTGCCAGAGACCTCCGAGGAGCATCGTATTGAGGGAGTTGATGTTCGTCGTGATCTTCTTCCGGGATTCCGGCTTGAAAAGGTAAAATCCGCCGACAACGGCAAAGATCAGGAGGGCGACAGCCCCGACCCAGATGCTTCCCGAGAGGAAGACGGCGATGAGGGCGAAACCCACGATGCAGATCCAGGTCCCGGCCGTCGCGTTCCGGTTGCCTCCGAGAGGGATGTAGACATAATCCTTCAGCCAGTTGGAAAGGGTCATGTGCCATCTCTTCCAAAAGTTTCCGGCGTTCTTCGCCTTGTACGGGGAATTGAAGTTCTTCGGGAGATAAAAGCCCATCAGCATAGCGATGCCGGTCGCGATGTCGGTGTAGCCGGAAAAGTCCGCATAGACCTGGAGGGAATAGCAGAACAGGGCGCAGAGATTCTCGAACCCGCTGTACATCAAGGGATTCTCGAATACGCGGTCGCAGAGGTTGACTGCGATATAGTCGCTCAGCACCAGTTTCTTGACCAATCCGTTCATGATCCAGAAGACCGCGATACCGAACCAGCGGCGGCTCAGGTTGTAGGGTTTGTGGAGCTGGGGGATGAACTCGGACGCACGGACGATCGGTCCCGCGACCAGCTGCGGGAAGAAACTGAGGTAGAATCCGAAATCAAGGAAGTTGCGGACCGGCTCGATGCGTCCCCGGCGCACGTCGACGATATAACTGATGGCCTGGAAGGTGAAGAACGAAATGCCGACCGGGAGGAAGATGCTGTCGACCCGGAACAGTTCCGAGCCAGTCAGCATGTTTCCGAAGGCGGCGAAAACGTCATAGACGGCGAAAGAGGTCCCGAACAGGTTGTTGACCAGGTCCGTCAGGAAATAAGCATACTTGAAATAGATCAGCGTCGACAGGTCGACGGCGACGCTGAGGATCATCACGGCCTTCTTCCCGCGGTCCGTTTTCCGGCTCCTGAGCCACCTGGCCGCGAAGTAGTTGTATATTACGACAAAGAGCAGAAGGATCAGGAACAGACCGCTGGTCTTGTAATAGAAGAACAGGCTGACGGCGAAAAGATAGGCGTTCCGGAGCAGGACCTTGTTGCTGAACAGGCTGAAAAAAGCAAAGACGAGGCCGAAAAAGGCCCAGAAATAGAACTGGGTGAACAGCAGCGGATGGGCCTGGTCAAACGAGAACAGGCTGACAAGGAAATCCTTTATGAGGGTCCATACCGTCATCTCATCCGCCGGCGGGCGTCCATGATTGCATTGAACAGAAGGTCCCCGAGGAGGTCATAGCCGGCCGGGGTGAAGTGGACCCGGTCGCCCCGCATCAGTCCGGCCCCTTCCCAGGAGAGGGAGGATCCCGCCCCGCCCATGATGTCGAAAAGGTCCCAGAACGCTGCGTCATTCTCGACCGCCAGGCGGGCGAAGGCCATCTCGGCGGCCTCCCCGTGGCGGTTCGGAAGCCGGTTCCGGTAACTGTCGTTGTTGCTCGTGAAGAGAATGGCGCAATGCGGATTGACCTTCCGGACCTCGGCGATGAGGCGGTTGTAGTTCCGGATGAACCGGTCCTGGTTGAAATCGGCCCCCTGCACGTCGTTGATGCCGACCGAAAAGATGACAAGGTCCGGGCGGACCAGTTCGAGGTCCCGTTCGAAATCCCGGCACGCGACCCACGATGAGGTCGCGGCCCCGTTCACCCCGGCTTCGGAGATGGTAATGCCTCCGCCGGGCCGGTCCAGGTAAATGCCGGTCACGGTGCACTGTCCGGGAAATCCCCGGAAAGCGACGCTCAGGTAATTCGTATAATGCGGAAGGTCGAAATGCCAGCCATACTTCGACGGCGTACCCTCGAGCGTATCCCGGTCCATCAGGATGACCGGCCTGGCGGAGCCGAATCCGAGGACCTCGACATCCCGGAACATGAACCGGGGCGCCCATTCGCGGGGATTGCGCTCAGCGGTATCGATCAGGAGGGTCGCCGTCGAATCCGCCGTCGTGACGCTCATCCCCGTGATCCCCAGCGGGATGTCCGCCTCGGGCTTCAGGCAGCGGGAGAAGGTCCATTCCCCGGTATATTCGGTCGCATACCCGGACGGAGTGTTGGTCCCGGCGGCGGAAAAGGGGAAAACCATCCCGCGTCCCCCGTCCATTCCGTAACGCATCGTCATGAAATTCCGGCGCAGCTGCTGGGTCCATGTCCCTCCCTGCACATGGGAGCCGCCGACATGGAGAACCCGTACTGACGCCTTCCCATAGACGGAAAGGGTATCCAGCTTGCGGAGGAAGAGATCGAAATCGGGGCTCTTTCCCGAGGGGTACTGGATCCGGTTGCGGTCCAGCCGGGCGAATCCGTAATAAGGGATACGCCGGTGCTGCGCCGCCGCGGTCAGGGCCAGGAAGAGGGCCAGGATAAGGATCAGTCCCTTTTTCATCTTTTCATGAAGGATTTGACTTTCGCGGCCGGAAGGGACTTGCGAAGGTCATAGAAATCGTAATAGATCAGGAAGGACTTCGCGAGGGCCTCCCCGACCAGTTTCGCGCCGGCGGGGGTGAAATGGATATAATCCGCCCCGGCATAGGCCGGACTGTGCTTGACCCAGCGGATCATCGAATTCTCGCCGCCCATGACCCCGTACAGGTCCCAGAAGGCGGCTCCGTTCTCCAGGGCGGTCCGCTTGAGGCCTTCGACCACCTGCGGCAGTCTCGGCCAGGTCACGATCCGCCCGCCGACGGACTTGCCCATGTCGGACGGCCCGATGAAAAGGATCTTCGCCTTCGGGGCGACTTCGTGGAAATAACGGATCTGGTCGGCGATCTTGCCGAGATAATCCTCGATCGCGCGGTCGCTGCTGGCGACAGGCATGAAATTCCCGCCGAACTGCAGGATGATGAGCCGGGTCCCGTCGATGGCGAAGGAACGCTGCATCGAAGGCTTGTCGATGCGCGTGAAAATTGTTCCGGAGCATCCCCGGAGCGGGATATTGTCGACGGCGACACCCCCGTTCCCGTCTGCCATGACCCCATAGATCTCGGCATTGCCCGAGAGGGTCACGGACGCTTTCTTCACAGGGTGCGGAAGGGTCCATTCCAGCAGGACGGCACCGAGTGTATCCTTCTGAAGGACAGTTGGTTCCGGACGGATGGTATCGGAGATGAATTTCGCGGTGAACCGGTCGCTGTTGCGTCCCACCAGGAGGGCGACCCGGCTGAAGGACTTCGTCCGTTCATAGGCCGTCTTGGAGGTCGTGGCGCGAAGGCTGACCGTTCCCCCTCCGGAGAGGGAGGTCAGCTGGGCCATGACCCCGTAACGCCGGTGCGGCGCACGGACGGTCGTCGTGTCCCCGTACATCGTATAATGGACCATCCCCCCGGAAGCGCTCTTGAAGATACTCGCGGAGGGGACGTTCGAAAGGGCTGGGAACATCCCCGTACCGATTCCCCCGAAGCGTTCCTGAAGGGCGTCGCGGAGGTCGGATGAAATCCGGTCCATTTCGATCTGGGAATCCCCGTAATGGGCCACACGGAGGGTCGTTCCCCGTTTCCGGGCCTGTTCGAACTCCCGGAAAACCCCGTCGAAGAAGGTATAATCATCCCCGGGCAGGTAGATCCGGTTGGGATTGTCCAGGAAAAAATTCCGGTAGAAGGAAAGGGTATCCTCTTTCATCACGAAGCTCTCCCCCACCGCGTCGAGAACGGCGTCCACATCGACTTTTTTCTCGTTCGCATCGGCGAGCATGCCCTCCAGGGAAGCGAAGCGGAGCGTCTTCCCGAATACAGGAATGCCGCCTGAGGGCCAAACCACCCAGGCGACACCCATCAGGGCATAAACCCCTGCGATAAAAGAAAGGACCTTTCCTGGTTTCATCCTAATGCAACATCACGGTAAGTCCCGCCATGACAATGGAGACCATGCTCATGAGCTTGATCAGAATATTCAGGGAAGGGCCGGACGTATCCTTGAACGGATCTCCGACGGTATCTCCGACGATGGTAGCCTTGTGCGCATCGGAATTCTTTCCGCCGAGGTGACCCTCTTCGACATACTTCTTCGCATTGTCCCAGGCGCCGCCCGAGTTGGCGAGGAAGATGGCGAGGACGAATCCGGCACCGAGGCCGCCGGCCAGAAGGCCGATGACGCCGGAAGGCCCGAGCAGCACGCCGACCAGCATCGGGACGATGATCGCGAGCAGCGACGGGAAGATCATCTCGTGCTGGGCGGCCTTCGTCGAGATACGGACGCAGCTGGTATAGTCAGGACGCTGTTTTCCTTCGAGGATACCCGCAATTTCGCGGAACTGGCGACGGACCTCGATGACCATCTTTTCCGCGGCGCGGCCGACGGCGTTCATCGTCAGGCCGCAGAAGAGGAAGGCCATCATCGAGCCGATGAAGACGCCGACGAGAACCTTCGGGTTCATCAGGGAGATGTCGTAGTAATTGACGATATCGGTGATCGTGGCGGAAACCGTGTCTACGACCTTGCCGCCGACCTCGATCGAGGTTTTCCCGATATGGCCGAGGCCGATCTTGATTTCTTCGATGTAGGAAGCCAGGAGGGCGAGGGCCGTCAGGGCGGCGGAGCCGATGGCGAAGCCCTTGCCGGTCGCCGCGGTCGTGTTGCCGAGGGCGTCGAGCATGTCGGTCTTCTCACGGACGGAAGGATCGAGTTCGGACATCTGGGCGTTGCCGCCGGCGTTGTCCGCGATCGGGCCGTACGCATCCGTCGCCAGGGTTATTCCAAGGGTCGAGAGCATGCCGACGGCCGCGATGGAAATGCCATAGAGACCGAGGCTCAGGGTCGAACTGGAGAAGACGAAACCGGTGGCGAAACCATAGGAAAGCAGGATGGCCGCCGCAATCGTGACTACCGGGATGGCGGTCGAGACCATACCGAGGCCAACACCGTGGATGATCACGGTCGCGGACCCGGTCGCGGAACTCTCGGCGAGCTTCTGGGTAGGCTTATAGGAATGGGAGGTATAATACTCCGTGGCCTTACCGATGATCACGCCCGCGAGCAGGCCGGAAATCACCGACAGGGAGAGCTGCCACCAGTTCGGGAAACCGAGCAGGTAGAAAACGCCGAAGGACAGGAGGGCGATCAGGACCGCGCTCAGGTTCGTTCCGACGCTCAGCGACTTCAGGAGGTCGAGGAGGCCGGCTCCTTCTTTCGTACGGACCGCATAGATGCCGAGGATCGACAGGACGACACCGATCGCAGCGATCAGCATCGGGGCCATGATCGCCCGGATCTGGACGGCGGTACCGTCCGCGAAGAAGGCGGAAGCGCCGAGGGCCATGGTCGCGAGGATCGAGCCGCAGTAGGACTCATAAAGGTCCGCGCCCATACCGGCGACGTCGCCTACGTTGTCGCCGACGTTGTCCGCAATCGTAGCGGGATTCCTCGGGTCATCCTCGGGGATGTCCTGCTCGACCTTGCCGACGATGTCCGCGCCGACATCCGCAGCTTTGGTATAGATACCGCCGCCGACACGGGCGAAGAGCGCCTGGGTCGAGGCGCCCATGCCGAAGGTCAGCATGGTCGTCGTGATGACGACAAGGGTCTGGGCGTCGCTGGCTTCATGGACGAAAGCGTTCAGGAGCAGCCACCAGAGCGAGATATCGAGAAGGCCGAGGCCGACCACCGTCAGTCCCATGACCGCACCGCTGCGGAAAGCGAGCTTGAGGCCGGAATTGAGCGAACGCATCGTCGCGTTGGCCGTCCGTGCGGAGGCGAAGGTCGCCGTGCGCATGCCGATGAATCCTGCCAGGCCGGAGAAGAAACCGCCGGTCAGGAAGGCGAACGGGACCCAGGGGTTCTGGACATGGAAGCCGTAAGCCAGGACTGCGAAAAGGACAGCCAGGACGGCGAAAACGATGATGACGACCTTGTACTGCTGTTTGAGGTAGGCCATGGCCCCTTCTCGCACGTACTGGGCGATTTCTTTCATCGTAGGGGTGCCTTCGCTCTCTTTCTTCATCTGACGGAAGAAAATCCAGGCGAAAAGCAGCGCGATCAGCGATGCTGCCGGCACCAGGTAAAACAAAAGATTCATTTTCATGTCTTCAATGATTAGATCAGGCTCCAACGATCACGAGTTGGAGCCTGCTAAGTTAGGCAAAAAATGCCGGAATGACAAAAAATGGGGCCGGAATCAACTCAGAGGTTCTCCACCCGGATGTCTTTCAGGGGAAGGAGGGAGGAGAGGACCCGGTCGGCATCTTTCTCGCGGATACGGATCCGGAGAAGGGCCGTGCCTTCGGAAAGGGAGAAGGATTCTATCTCCGCGCCCTTGTTCCTGAGATCCCCGATCACCTTCTGGAGGGAATCGGCATCTTCGCAGGAGAAAGAGGCCGAAACCTGTCTCTCGATGCGGTTCCGCATCGCAAAGTGCATGGTTTCCAGGCAGATGATCGTCAAGAGGGTCGCAGCTCCGGCTACGGCGTACATCTCGGCTCCGCAGGCGAGACCGATCGCGGCCGCGACCCAGAGGCCGGCCGCCGTCGTAACCCCGCGGACGACGTTCTTCTGGAAAATGATGACGCCGGCGCCGATGAAACCGATGCCCGAGACGACCTGCGCCGCGACCCGGGCCGCATCGAAACGCCCCTGAAACGCGTACTGCGAGATGACCATGAAGAGGGCGCTGCCGAGGGCAACGATGAAATGGGTTCTGACGCCCGCCTCTTTGGCCCGGAAGGTCCGCTCAAGGCCGATCAGTCCGCCAAAGAGGCCGGCTATCAGGATCCGCAGGATGAGGTTCCACGTCAAACCGTCCATGGCCTAATCGTGCAATCCTTTCTTTCTCAGGTAGTTGATGAGCATCTCCGGACGGTCGGTCTGGATCATGGTAGCGCCGAGGTCGATGACCTGGTCATAAATCAACTCGGGAGAAGTGGCAAACGCCTTGTCGTCGTCCAGGCCGCCGCAGAGGGTCTTCCAGATCGTGTTGACCCAGAGCTTCGAACCGCTCGCGAGGATCTTCTTGAAGCAGTCCCTGACCTCCGGGGTCAGCTTGTCCCAGCAAACCTCATAGGCAAGCGGCGGGACGCCGCCGTCCATGTACTCCTTGAAAAGATCCTGGCCCTGGGGCTTGAGGATGTCGATGATCGGCATGTACATCATGTTGTGCGGATGGGCGGCGAATTTCTGGGCGCAGAAAGCCGCGGGCTTCTTTCCCTTGATCAGGATCTGGTCGGTCACGCCGAGCTTCTCGGTGATCGCAAGCACCTCGTCATAGAATTCGAAACCCTGGTCCACATTGACGACGATCCGGTCCTTGCAGACGGCGAGGGCCTCTTCGAGGGTCGGCATACGGAGACTGTCGGTCGTGACGCCGTGGGCCCTCTTCAGGCGGAGCTGCTTGATTTCAGCGAGCGTATAATCGCTGACGGGGCCTTTGCCGTTGGTGCAGCGGTCAAGGGTCTTGTCATGGCTGAGCACCAGGACGCCGTCCTTGGTCTTCTTGAGGTCGAGTTCCATCACGTCGACACCCATCCGGATGACGGACTCGATGGCCGGAATGGAATTCTCGGGATAATTGCGCCAGTCGCCGCGGTGGGAAATGACGACTACATTCTTGGATTTGGGATTGTGGATCTCGGCCACGATCTTTTCCGCCCGGTTGCGGGTATCCGTCGCGGGCGCTACTTTCGGGGTGCAGTGGACTGCCGTCATGGCGAACAGTCCCAGCATGAGAAAGAGGGAAACTTTTTTCATGATACTATGTGATTAGGGTTTATTTGCGATGATTTCGTTCTGGATCCGGACGGACTCCTCATGGATGGCATTGAAAACCGTCGTCAGGAAGTTCTCCGAAAGGCCGTAGACGGCCCCGTTCTTCAGCATCTTGGCCATGATGGAATCCCAGCGGGAAGTCTGCAGGATCGCGATGTTGTGGTCACGCTTGTACTCGCCCATCTTGCGGCTCACGCTCATCCGGGAACCGAAGGTATAGAGAAGATTGTCGTCGATGATGTCGATCTGGGCGCGGAGCTGGTCGATTCCCTCCTTGTAGACCCGGTCGTCCGTATCGGCGTCCCGGACCTGGATGTCGAGAAGGAGCTGTTCCAGGTCTTCGGGCACGAGCTGCTGCTTGGCGTCGCTCAGGGCGCAGGAAGGATTGCAGTGGGACTCGATCATCAGTCCCTCGAGTCCGAGGTCCATCGCCTTCTGGGATATCTCCATCAAGTATTTCCGGTCTCCGCCCATGTGGGAAGGATCGGCGAAGAACGGGAGCTGGGGATAGCGTGTCCTCAGTTCGATGGCGATCTGCCAGCCGGGAGCGTTCCGGTAGAGGATGTTCTCGGTCGTGGAGAAGCCGCGGTGGATGACGCCGAGCTTGCGGACCCCGGAGCGGTTGAGCCGCTCGAGGGCCCCGATCCAGAGATCCAGGTCCGGATTGACCGGATTCTTGACCAGGACGGGGATATCCGTATCCCGGAGCGCATCCGCGATCTCCTGGACAAGGAAGGGATTCGCCGTGGTGCGGGCACCGATCCAGACCATGTCGATCCCGTATTTGATGCACTCGTAGACATGTTTCTCGCTCGCCACCTCGGTGCCGACTTTCATGCCGGTCTCTTCCTTGACTTCCCGGAGCCACTTGAGGCCTTCGGTCCCGATGCCTTCGAAACTGCCGGGATGCGTACGGGGTTTCCAGATGCCCGCCCGGAATACGTTGATTCCGAAACGGCGGAGTCCGCGGGCGGTCTCGAGGACCTGCTCCCGGGTTTCGGCGCTGCAGGGGCCCGCGATCACCATCGGGCGCGGGAGCGTGAAGAATCCCCAGTCGTTCACGGGGACGATATCCAGTATCTTTGCCATAATTATCTGATTATCTTCTTGATCCGGTTCGACTCTTCAATGAGTGAACGGATCTTCTCCTCGTCATAGGAGTCGATCGCGTCCCGGAATTGCGTCATTTTTTCAATATAGGTATCGATGACCTTCAGCACGTTTTCCCGGTTCTGGGTCAGGATCGGGACCCACATGTCCGCATTGGACTTCGCAAGTCGCACCGTCGACGAAAAACCGCCGGAGGCGAGGTCGAAGATATGCTTTTCGTCCCGCTCCTTGTCCAGGACAGTCAGCGCCAGGGCGAAGGAAGTGACATGGGAGATATGCGAGACATAGGCCGTATGGACGTCGTGATTGGAGGCGTTCATGAAGATCGGCCGCATGTTGAGGGTATCGTACAGGCGTTCGACCGTGGCGAGGGCCTTCGGTGAGGATTCCTCGGAATTGGCGAAGATGCAGGCGCGACCGTCGAAGAGGTTCGGCATCGCCGCCCAGGGGCCGGAATACTCGGTTCCCGCCATCGGATGGGTCGAAACGAACTGTCCCCGGCAGGGATGGTAATGCGTAGCGAGGGTAATCTGCTCCTTGGTCGAGCAGACGTCGATGACGATCTTGTCCTTCGCCCCGGCGGCCTGGAAACGGTCCAGGATCTCGGGAACCATCTTTACGGCCGTTCCCACGGGGACCGCGACGATGACAAGGTCCGCCTCTTCGATGCAGGTGCCGAACGGCACGACCGCATCGACCAGGCCGATCTTCTCCGCCGCGGAAGCGCTGACGGGATCGTCCTCGACGCCGATCACCCGGTCGGCGAAGCCCCTCCGTTTCAGGTCAATGGCCATGGATCCACCGATCAGGCCGAGTCCGATGATACCTAATGTCATAGAATGCCGCAGACTTTGGAATAGGCCGATTCAAGTTTGTCCACCGGGTTGCAAAGGGAGGAGCGGATGTAGTCGCCGCAGCTCCGCCCGAAGACGAAACCGGGAGTGATGAACACGCCGCAGCCGTAGAGCAGGCGGTCCGAGAGAATCTCCCCGGGGGTCCGCCCCGTTCCGGCGGCCTCCGCGATGATCTTTTCCGGGAGGCGTCCCCAGACGAAGAGGCCCTGCGAATCCCGGTCATAGGTCGCACCGATCCGGTCGAAGATCTTCCAGACGACCTCTTTCCTCCGGCGGTATTCCGCATTCAGGGCGCGGAACCAGTCCTCCCCTTCATCGAGGGCGGAGACCGCCGCGAGCTGGAGCGGACGGAACATGCCCGAATCCATCTGGCTCTTCACCTTGAGGATCTCCCGGATCATGTCCGCATCTCCGGCGACCATCCCGACGCGCCATCCCGACATATTGTGCGCCTTGCTGAGGGAATTCAGCTCCAGGCAGCACTCCCGGGCGCCTTCCGCACCGAAAATCGAGAGCGGACGGTCGTTCAGGACGAAACTGTACGGATTGTCGTTGACGACGAGGATGCGGTGCTTCAGCGCGAAATCCACGATCCGCTGATAGAGCTGCTCGGAAGCCGGAGCGCCCGTCGGCATGTTCGGATAATTCGTCCACATCATCTTGACTCCTTCGAGGTCCATCTTCTCCAGTTCCTCGAAATCCGGCTGCCACTTCTTCTCCGGGCAGAGCCGGTACGGGACCAGTTCCGCCCCGGCGAGGAGGGTCGAGGACGTATAGGTCGGATAGCCCGGATCCGGGACCAGGACCTTGTCCCCCGGGTTGAGGAAGGTCAGGGAAAGGATGAGGATGCCCTCCTTCGAGCCTACGAGGGGCTGGATCTCCGTCGCGGGATCGAGGGTCACCCCATAATATCGCTTATACCAGCGGGCAAGGGCTTCCCGAAGCTCCGGAATACCCGTATAGCTCTGGTAGGCATGGACGCCGGACTTGGCCGCCTCGGTGGCCAGGGTCGTAATCGCGGAAAGGGGCGGCATCCCGTCCGGGGCGCCGATTCCGAGGTTGATGATGCGGTCTTCACCGCGGGCGAGCCGCTCGGCGTTGAGTTTCGCCATTTCTTTGTTCTTGACGGAGAAGTAGTACTCTTTTACGCACTCCGTTCGTTTTGCGGGTTGGATAATCATAATGCAGAAGTATATTCGCCGAGAATTGAAAAATCTTCGATCAGGGGCCGGACCGCGGCGAGGGACTGGAGATACCGGTCGAAATCCGCGAAGCGGAGGTCCACATAGAAAAAGTACTGCCATTTCTTCCCCGGAATCGGCAGGGACTGGATCCGGGTCAGGTTCATGTCGTAGAAGGATAGGATCGTCAGGATATGGGCCAGGGAGCCCGGCTTGTGCGGAAGCGTGAAGCAGATCGAGGACTTGTCGATCTTCTCCCGCGGGACGATCAGGTTGTCGTCCATGATCAGGAAGCGGGTGTAATTCTGCTTGTACGTCTCGATGCTTTCCCGAAGGACCTCGAGTCCATAGAGTTCCGCCGCGAGCTGCGAGGCGACGGCTCCGACGCCCATCGTCCCTTCCCGGGCGATGTCCGCGGCGCTCTTTGCCGTGTCTTCGGACTCTGTCAGGGTAATCCAGGGGCACTCCCGCTGGAAGAAACGGCGGGTCTGGTTGATGGCCATATAGTGGGTCCGCACCTCGCGGATATCCTCCAGGCGCTGGCCCGGAAGGGCAAGCAGGTTCTGCTGGATCCTAAGGTACACCTCCCCCTTGATTTTCTGATTATGGGCCTGGAGAAGTTCGAAATTCTGGATCAGGCCGCCGGACAGGGTGTTTTCGATCGCCATGACGGCCGCATCCGCTGCCCCTTCGTCCATCTTTGTGTAGAGGTCCGCAAAGGTATCGCACTCGACGATTTCCGGCGTGATCCCCTCCCCGGCGTAGAACTGCCGGGCGGCCTGCTCGTGAAAGCATCCCTTATATCCCTGGATGGCGACTCTCTTCATCTATTCCCTGTCAAAAAAAAGGCTGACCCACCTTCGGGGCAGCCTTACAAAGCTACAATAAAAAATTTTAAAAACCAATCAGACGGTCAGGATTTCTTTCTCTTTTTCCGCAATCACGGAATCGACATCCTTGATCCACTTGTCCGTAACCTTCTGGAGTTCTTCTTCTCCCTCCTTCTCTCCGTCCTCGGAAAGACCCTCGTTCTTCTGGGCTTTCTTGAGGATGTCTATGCCTTCGCGGCGGACATTGCGGATCGTAACCTTGGCGGTCTCGCCGGCGGCTTTCGCCTTCTTGATCAGCTCTTTCCTGCGTTCCTCCGTCAGGGCGGGGACGATGCAGCGGATGATCTCTCCGTTGTTGGACGGGGTCAGGCCGACGTTGGCGTCAAGGATCGCCTTTTCGATTTTTCCGATCATGGACCGCTCCCACGGCTGGATCGCGATGGTCTTCGCATCCGGCGTCGTGATAGAAGCGACCTGGTTCAACGGGGTCGGGGAACCGTAATAGTCTACGGTTACGCCATTGAAGATGGCCGGGGTGGCCTTTCCGACACGATAGGACTTGAGGTCCTCCTCCAGGAACTCGAGGGCATCCTGCATCTTGAGACCGGCGGCATCTACGATTTCTTTCGCGCGTGGTAACATATTCTATTGATTTTATGAGTTGTCAAATCATGCAAATATAACTAAAACTTCGGAAATCATCAAGACCCGTGCCGGAAATGGCCCCTCGCTAAAGAATCCCCTTGTTCATCTCGTCGACCGGCTTGATGAAGCGGGAAAGATCCTCGTCGGAAACGTGGTAATTCTGCATCTCGCCGGAGAAATACTGATCGTAGGCGGCCATATCGACGAAACCGTGACCGGACAGGTTGAAGAGGATCGTCTTCTGCTCGCCGGTCTCTTTGCACTTGAGAGCCTCCTGGATGGTGGCGGCGATGGCGTGGCAGGACTCAGGAGCGGGAATGATACCCTCGGTCCGGGCGAAGAGTACGCCGGCCGCAAAGGAATCCTTCTGCTCGATGTCCACAGCCTCCATCAGGCCGTCCTTCATCAACTGGGAGAGGATGACGCCGGCTCCATGGTAGCGGAGACCGCCGGCATGGATGGACGCGGGCTTGAAGTTATGGCCCAGGGTATACATCGGAAGAAGCGGGGTCATACCGGCTTCGTCGCCGAAGTCATATTCGAATTTGCCCCGGGTGAGTTTCGGGCAGGAGTACGGTTCCGCAGCGATGAAACGGGT
>JAEEGL011750948.1_pt1 | contig 18139 bp, 15 predicted proteins | sample 9134231 | NCBI WGS metagenome assembly JAEEGL01 (sample SAMN16246548, study PRJNA631951) | gut metagenome | biome: gut microbiome; feature: rumen; material: fiber-attached | host: Bos | place: Iran: Karaj | collected 2018-10 | reverse complement strand
GTAACGACGGCTTCAGACCGGTGAGTTTCTACATTGAAGTGATATGAAGCATTTGCCGAATGTCATATCGGCGCTCAGGATAGCAGGCTCCATCGGCCTGTTGTTTTGCGATGTGAAGGGATGGACATTCTGGGTGCTTTATGCGTTGTGTGGCATTAGTGACATGATTGACGGTTGGCTGGCAAGGAAACTCCATGCGGAAAGCAAAGCCGGGGCCGTCTTGGACAGTGTGGCTGACATCATATTCGTGGTATGCTGCGCTGCCCGGCTGTTACAGGTGTTGGAGTTACCTGTTTGGCTGTGGACCTGGGCAGGAGTGATTGTCTTCATCAAGGTTGTAAACCAGGTATCAGCCTTGGTTGTCTGCAAGCGATTCTATTTTCCTCACACATGGACTAATAAACTGACCGGTATACTTCTTTTTCTGGCGGCCCCGGCAGTGTTCTGGTCTGTGATTCCTATTGCCATTGTGGCAGCTATTGCCACGTTTGCCGCCGTACAGGAGGGGCATTTCATCAGGACAAAGCAAGTTTTTCTGTAAGAAGCTCGTTTTCTGGAAACGATTGATTATTAGTGTTTTGTGAAAAATGAGTAGCCAAATAAACCACCCGTTTTCTGTAAGTGTTTATCAGTCAGCTGGTTCCGAAAAACGCTAAACCTAATTGTTCCCTTGTTTTCTTTGGTCGCAAATACGTCGCAATTTCGGGCAAATTTGAAGACAAAACCGCCCCCGGAGAGGCCTGGAGGCGGTGTAAGGATGCTAGATGTGATTCCGTTGGGATTCATACCCCGAAATCTTGTGCAACTCAATAAAACGGATATTTGCCACTCTATTGCCGTATTTGTGCCTAATGAGCTTTCATTGTATTGAAAAAAAGTTGGGCAAAATTGTATGTTTGTCGGGCAAAAATAATAAATTTGCCCAACATTACAATCCGTGCGATGGAAAAAATAACACTACTGGCAAGAACCACAAGGAAAGGAGGAGAAATCCGAATCCGGTTTAGGCTGACAGATGGAAGGAAAGCGGACATCTTTCATAAGACGGATATCAGGGCAACTGCTTCGGATTTGGAGAAGTTCGACAAATCTGGTATGGTGAAACCCAAGGCGAAAGTGTATAATCGAGATCTTGCCGACAAGATAATCCGTGAAATCAATAAAATGCACAAAGTCTATTCCGAGATGCGGGAAGGAGGGTATGACCTTACAAGCCCTGTATTCGAGGAATTATTCAATAGGGGGCAACAATCGACCGATTCTTCAAATTCTTGTACCGAGGAGAATCTCCTTTCTTTATTTAATTCATACTCGAAAAGAACCCTCGCAGATGGCATTGTAGGAGGCCCCAGATACAAGCATCTTGTTGTGGTACAAGGAAAACTTGAGAGATTTCTAAAAATAATAGGTAGAACACAGGTTACTCCTAAGCAATTTGACGAGAATATGCTGATGGAATTCAGGTCATTCCTATTTGAGGAGTATAGATACGTTGACCAGTATCCTGACCTGTATAGCTCCTTTACTGCTAACAATATTCCTTCTTCAAGGTTGAGTATGAATACTGTTGCCGGACAACTAAAAATACTACAAGCCTTTTTTGCAACTGTCGAGGGAACGTATGTCAGTAGATCTCCGTTCGAGAAACTTGGCCGCGATAGGAAGAGAGTTGCCATGAAGACCTATTATGATGATCCTTATTTCCTTCGTGCGAGCGAATTCCATGAGATTATGAAGGCGGATGTTCCTGAGAGTTTGAGATCTACTAAGGATGCATTCCTGCTTCATTGTGCTTTAGGTTGCCGAATAAGCGATTTTCAATCCCTTAAGATGGATAATCTTGGAGTCTCGGAGGACGGAATCCCTTATGTTCACTATCTGCCGAAGAAAACAAAAATGTCGCAGGTCATCAATAAGGAGAAGGAGACCCCCTTGGTACGTTTTGCGTTTGATATCATAATGAGAACACAATTTGACATACCAGAAATCAGGTATGCAAGCGGTAAGTCCGGCTACAACAAGAAGATCAAGGCATTGTTGAATGAATGTGGAATTGACCGCAAGGTAGCAGTATTCAACGAAGAGACGATGGCAAATGAGTACAAGCCACTGTTCGAGATTGCAAGTAGCAAGATATGTAGGAAGACTCATGAAGATATGACAAGCAAGATACAAATAGACTTGTACGCCTCCCAGCTCCATAAGAGGGGGAGTAGTGCCGTTCACAGGTATACATTTATGGAATTGAGGGACAGGTTTGCTTTATATAATCTTGCCTTTGATCAAGAAGATTACAGGGTAGACAAGGATTTCAACATCGTGGATTAGTATTAATAGCATTATGATTAGCATTATTGCACGGACAAAAGGCAAAGGAGAGATCAGTATCAACGATCTCCTATCAGGAATGTATATCACTGGTTATGGTTTTGAGAACCATGTTGCAGGGGCTTTTCAATGCGAGGAGGATAAACTGAGTTTTGAAAAATGCAGGCATGATGGTTCAAGGACAATTGTTGTAGGTACTGTGGCGGTCGGATTTATCGCATATCTGATTTATCACTGGGGCGAAGAAGAAGAGAGTATCTACTCTGGATATTATAATAAGTGCCTTGATGGTTATATTGACATCGAGGGTAAGAAAGCGGGTGCCCGGAGAAGGGATCTCCGGAAAGAGTTCTCTTCCAATCATTTCAACAACGAGAGTAAAATGATCTATCTCTCACAAGGTTTGTATGAGTTTGTACCACCAGAACTTGCCAACACCATTATAGGGTATGTCGAGGAGTATGTCAATTATATTCCCGCAAACGAAGAGGGAGTACCCGCGTTAGAGTCTTTGCTGATAGGTGACTCTGATAAAAAAAGAGATGCGATCCAATACATAAGGAGCAAAATCATTACAAGATATAAAGGCAGAGGTGCTGGTGTTGAGTTAGCGTTGGCAACAAAATATCTTTACGATAATAGACTTTTGAAAGATGTGTTTGAATATAAGTCATTTCATGCATCTTTATGCCAAGAATTCAATGTGAAGATTGGGTACCAAGCGTATCATTCAGCGATGACGACATATGCAAAAGAAATACAAAACCATTGATTTATTAGATAATCTTTGATATCAAAAAGAATCTAAGAAGGCCCCATTGTTTGATGCAAAAGTCAACCTATCTTCGCGCAGAGACGTCAGAGGACAGGACGTTTGATCTGCCAGAAACGTTCTGATCTCAGTATGGCAGCTGAGAGCCCTCTAAAAACCGTCTCAAATTAATTATGTCAAATGACAGTTATTTAAACGAGGAGATGGTATCGATATCCATTCCCATCCAGGAGATCAAAGCTCTTGTGAACTACTGCGTCAGTGAGACGTTGCGCGAATATGAGGCAACCCAAACACAAGAGGTGAGGGAGACTTTCCTGAGCAGAGACGAAGTGTCCCACTTGCTGAACGTGGATAAATCTACTCTATGGAGATGGAATAAAGAGGGTTACTTACGTGCTGTTAACTTTGGGGGCAAGGTCAGATACCGGCTCTCGGATATCAATGCTTTGGCAGAAGGAGGTGTCGGCAATGGAAAATAAAAATAGAGCCACTCGACCGGACCTCACATCCAATACGAATGACCCTCAAATCACTGGCAAATATACTGAAAATCAGTCAGATTCGCAAGGATTTATCACGAAGGTTCAACAGGATATTTATACCCATAGGACAGATAATCATGACTATGGATTTCTACGGCTACGGCGTGTTAACGAGCTCTGTGAGGAGGAGGCTTCCAAGCCTGTTCCCAGGGGATTGTTTAATGTTGGGTGGAGTAACGAGGAAGGAGCCCATTCAACCACGTTATGGTATGAGGGGGAGACCTGTTGCTTGTTCGCAGACAGCAACGCAGGGAAAAGTATACTTGCTGTCCAGATAGCAATCGAAATTGCGAAGCAGCAGAAGGTTATTTATTACGATTTTGAACTATCTGGGAAACAATTTCAGATGAGATACTCAGACGACGAGACGAGTACCCACACATATGCTTTCCCGAAGGAGTTTTATCGAGTAGATATCATCCCGGAAGAGATAGACCCTTGCAACTTCGAGGAAACCATTATTGACAAGATTGAGCAGATGGTGTCCGATACAGAGGCTAAGGTCATTATCATTGATAACATAACGTACCTATGCGCTGCTACGGAAAAAGGTGATGTTGCTGGTCATTTGATGATGAAGATAATGGCCTTGAGGAAGAAATATGACCTCTCAATCCTGGTACTCGCCCATACACCTAAGAGGGATATGACAAGGCCTATTGGCCAGAATGACCTTGCAGGAAGTAAGAAACTATTCAATTTTTTCAGGAGCGCATTCGCCATAGGAGCCAGTGCAAAAGGCGAAAGTATCAGGTACATAAAGCAAATAAAATCTACAAATGGGGAGATTAGAAATGGAGGGAATAATGTTGTAGATTGCTCAATTTCGAAGAGAGCTGATTATTTCCTGATGTTTGAGTTTCATGGCACATCGCCAGAATCCGATCATTTAAAGGTATATACTTTTGAAGATGAATCCAGGTTAAACTCAGAGGTAATGAGGATGCATTCGGAGGGTATGAGTCTGAGGAAGATAGGTGCCGAATTAAATCTGGACAAAGGCAAGGTGGACAGGATCATCAAAAAAAATGGAAATCAATCGGGTTGTCTTACCGGAGACACGAGACAGACGGTACAAAGTGAGACACTTTTTACGGAGGAGGGTTATTATGATCGATACCAATCGTAACTACAGGTATTTCCTTGAGCCGTATAGTCCGACTCAAAAACAGATCTGTCCACAGTGTGGAAAGAGGACATTCGTCCGATTCATTGATTCATTCGGCAATCCCGTATCGCCACTTGTGGGCAAATGTGACCGAGTGAATAAATGCGGATACTGCTATACTCCGAGGGAGTTCTTTCAAGACAATCCGGGAGAAAGGACCTTGCCTCCCGAACATGTCCACAGGGCTGTTTCAAGTCGCCCTATAGATTACATTCCTTACGACTATCTGAGGAGGTCAAGGAGCAACAAAAACTCTTTGGTGGGATATCTTATGGCAATTATTAATCCTGACACTCTGAAGAATGCATGTGACCGGTATATGGTGGGAAGCACCAGAGACGGATCTGTAATTTTCTGGATGATCGACAAGGAGGGGAACGTAAGGGATGGCAAGATCATGAGGTATGATCCTTCATCTGGGCATAGGGTTAAGCACTTCGATAAGGCTATTACATCAGTGAAGTACATACTTGTTCAGCGTGGGGTTTTGCCCAAGGATTTTAACCGAGTTTCTTGTCTCTTCGGGGAACATCTGTTGAATACCAACCCTGACAGCACTGTGGCGGTAGTAGAAAGTGAGAAAACAGCCTTAATCTGCAGTTGTGTCTTCCCAGACCTTGTGTGGGTGGCGACAGGGGGTCTTTCCAATACAAGCACCGAAAGATTGATGGCACTAAAGGGGAGGAATGTAGTATTCTTTCCTGACACAGATACAAAAGGGGAATGCTACAGCAGATGGTCATCAGTGGCGAATAGAATGAAGCTCTTTTGCAGGACGGTCAGAATATCGGACACATTGGAAACCAATACCACGTGGGAACAGAAGGAAAACCAAGTTGACATTGCAGACCTTATCCTTGAAGATCTGCGTGTTAACCCATGGTGTTATTCAAGAACAGACCCACTTGGATACCTATTGTCGAGATATCGAGATCTTGAGAATTGGATAGAGGACTTCGGCCTTGTACCCTTATAACTTCAGTTTAATCAATATTATGGTCCCACCATTTCACATGATGGTGGGACCTAATCAAAAATAATCCTTTAATAATGATTAGGGGGACTACCTTTCAACTTCTTTTGGTGTCCAGCCTTCCTCTTCCAGTTCCTTGTGTGCCTGTTTCAGAAGATCCAGTTGCCTGCACGCCCAAGTCCCCTTCGGGTCTCGTTGTACTATCTCCACCATCTTGTCGTTGACTCGATTCGGTATAGTTACAAGCATATGTTCTACCTCTCCTTGCGAAAGACAAAGCCTCACCATTTCATCGTTCCCTTTTGTATGCCGTTTTAATAAACTACCTTGTTGCATTTATCCCAGAGCTGATTCAAACATATCCTTGGAGTTCGCAAGATGATACGTCAAGACGGGTTCCTGTGCCAGATCGCTGTGGATTTGCAGTTCATCAAGTATCTCTTGGTGAAGATACGGGAGTTCCTTTTCAATGTAAGCCGATGATACTGTTGCGTTCTTGTACAGTTTCCTCTTTTTCTTCAAGCTGCAATACAGCTTATAGATACTTGAGCAAGATAATTCGCATTCTACGTCCTGGTCTTGTCCATCTGGCATTAAAACGGAAACAATGACCACGGCAGGATCATACATATCCAAATTATCAATGTCCTTAGGGATATCGTCATCCTCACACCAATATACTGGCATGTTATTCTTGATATTGTTGGCAAGGCAAAAGACCTCAGCTTGCTCATCCGGTTCACCCATTACTCCGCAAATAACCCCATCTGCACTCTCTATTGCATCGATAAAGTCTTCCTCCTCGATGAGCCAACTATCTTCGTCGTCCTCAGCTGACCATTCTCCGAAATTCAGGTCACAGGTAAAGGAATGACCTTGTACCAGTACGGTGCAACTACCAAAACTAACACCGAACTTGACGTCATCTCCTCGGATATATAGGTACTTCGATCCGTCATAAGACTCACGGATTGACACATTGTTCGGTTCTTCTATTCGGACTGTGTAATCGTGCTTCTCCAAAGCATCTATAAGGGCCAACTTAAACAACTCATCCTCTTCCATATGCTAATTATAAATAATTAATTTATAGGTTGTTATACAAAAAGTCCCCCCGAAATACTAAATATCTTTCCTTATAATTGATACCATAGTCGAATCATTGGAAATAAGCTCGATTATAATAGTATCATTTTCATATTTGTAATAAATACCTTTTCGACTCACGTCCCCTTTGAATTCACCTTGCCGAATCATGCTATCGAACATGATAATTGTATTTGCAACGAATTGTAAAGCCGTAGGGGAGAGAACGGAATTATATGGAAGACCAAAGCAAAACATGTTGCATTTCCCTTTTTTAAACTTAATCTCTGGAACTATACTCCCTCCGGTTTTTTGATCATCCAAAACGATGCGTTGAAGGATATTATCTATTGAGATATAGTCATGTAAATTATCGTAATCATAAGCGATGTCAAGGTCATCGAGAATTGTTAACGCCTCCTGAGTAGACATGCCAAATCTTACTCCAAAAAATGATAACCGATTCTTTGAATCTAAGATCAAATGATCTCCTAAATGTATGAGCTTTCTCATTATACTCTTAAATATTTAGTTGAATATCGTAGTGGTACAGCCTTCTCGCCAGACAGATTATACTCTAAATTATCATTCCTCTAATTGTGAAGACAAGTTGTTCCAGAATTCATCAGTTCACGGTTCGAAGGAAAACACTATAAACGCGAAAGTGCGAGCCTCCTTTAGTTCTCATTCACCAAGTCAGGCTCGCCAAAGCCATCGGGACAAATGAGTTAAAGTAATAACGGCTCGCACTGCTATAGCGTGAGCCTAAGCCCATTTATAGCCAGCGCAAGCGTCTCACTTAACTCCGGTCCCTATTCAATTGGCGATTCGACTTGGTCGGAATAAAAGCTAAACGCTTTCGATATGTAAATGCTTCATGTGAAGTAAGACAAATATAATAAAAACCTCGATAATCGATAGAAGAGGAGATCTCGAATACTTACATTGACTCTTTCAGAGCATGATGCAGATTAAGAAGGTTGATGTGATGTGGAGCTTTCGTTATTATGAGGTAGATTATCTGTATATTACTATTCATCATCCTTAATAATCAATCAATTATGAGAACAGAAAAAGATACATTCATCGTTCAATTGACCGTTGGAGAATTAATTGAGATTCTCAAGGACAACTTCCCCATGTTAGCAACGAATTCGCCATCAACAGATGTCAATATACAATCTGATGGTCCGACATTTAATGGTCGTCTTGTTTACGGATTAAGAGGCATTCGAGAGCTGTTTAATGTTTCACACAAGACTGCTTATGAATGGAAAAGCACCTGGCTTGCACCCGCTGTTAAACAGCGTGGGAGAAAGATTGTTACTGATGTAGATATTGCTATGAAACTGTTTGACAGTCGAGGGTAAATGTTGCAGAAGTAAATAGTACTACACCTTGTACCAGTATATGCTGTAGTTTTATGCAAAGTATTTGCGCATCATCATGCTTATTTTTGTATATTTGAACATTACTTCCGATTGCATTTATGGACAAGAACCAATACGAGCGGTATAAGCATATTGACCGTATTCTGAGGAGTGTTCCTGATGGATTACCTCTAAATACGCTCCTTGAGCGTCTCAATGGCTCGCTTTCCTACGAGAATCAGATAAAACGCCGCCAACTCCAATACGATCTTGATGCATTGAAAGACCTGTACAGTGCCCCGATAAACAATAGAAAGGGTGCTCGCCGTATCAAGTATGAGGATGCGAGTTACTCCATCATTACTCACGAGATGAAGGAATCCCTGCGTAGTATGCGCGAGCAAATGGAAAACGTGGAGATGAATCCGCGACTACTTTGGCTACAGAACCTGATTCTCATGCTACAGGATACTTATTTCTCTAACGCGATGGCAATGGAAGCAATTGACTTCGGCGACAATTTGGAATACCAGAACAGTATTCGTGTCCATGAGTTCTTCACGTATATAATGAATAAGGAAGTCCTCGAATTGAGCTACTCTGCTGGATTTGGCAGGCCCAAGAAGATGGTTATACATCCATACTTTGTCCGCCAATACAACAACCGCTGGTTCCTATTCGGCTGGAGTGATAAAGCTGCCAATGAACGCAAGCCCGCTTCTGGCATCCTCAATCTACCATTGGACCGTATTGAGGATGCAAAAATCACTCACGAGGCATATCGTGAAGTGACCGTGGAAGATGTCCGATCTTTCAAAGAAGACTATTTCGCCGACATTGTAGGAGTGACTCGTATGGATAATGAGCCAAGAATCCACCTGGTACTGCATTTCGATTTCAACACGGGTGACAAGAATAAAGACGATGCTGCAAGGCGTGATTACTACTACCTCAAGACTAAGCCGTTCTATCCTTATATTGCATTCTCAAGCGAAGAGTTCATCAAGAATAACAGATTTGCTGAAGCATCGATGGATATCATCCCTAACAAGGAACTGGAGGGGATGCTACTAAGATATGCCGACACGGCCAAATTAATCGCTCCGGATGAATTCCGAGGTAGAATGTTGAATCGAATACAGAGCATTGTAAAAAAACAGGAACAATAATTGCGCAGATATATTGCACAAAAACACCCTACCTTTGTTGCGTTGTTTCAATCAGACTATTAATTATGAGAGAGCATTTTTCAGGATACGCCGATCTTAATAATCAGAAGCCCTTTATTCAGCTTCTAAGAAGTCAGGATAGAAATTCGGACTTCGATATAGAAGCTGCGATTGCATGGCTGGCCACACTCTATTGTGTGAAGCGTAACGCGCAGTTCGTAGTGAAAACTGTAAAGGAAAACATCTCTTTCATTTCTTTCTCTGATGAAACATTGCAGAAGCATCCTGTTTTGGAGGTTCTTTCCAAAGCATTTTCATTGCACTTTTCATCATCCTTCCTTCCCCAAATTGAACGTATGGCTTCGTTCTTTAATGAGAATGATGATCTTCCCTCTTATGCCAGCCTTGTTGATGATTACTACGACTTTTTATCATTACGTTTCGGCCATTCCGGAATGATTGATTATATCCAGCCGGATGGGGTTTCTCGCATCATTTGCAAGATTCTCAACGATCACAGATGTAACAATATATACAATCCGTTCGCCGGGATGAACTCTTATGCCATCAAGATGGGCAACCACAGGTTTACCTACAAGATAAACTCGGATGGAGAAAGGGAGTTGGTTGACAAGGAAGATATTACTTTTCTGTCTCAGGAGATTAATCCTTCAACTGCTGCCCTTGCGATGCTCCGACTCGATGCCTATCGTATGAGGAGATCCGAGGTTGTAGTGGAAGATTCTATCCTGAACTGGAGGGATTGTGCCAACTATGATGCTGTTGTCGCATCTCCTCCCTTTGGCATGGACTTAAGGCAATATGACGAAGAGATTAGTCATTTCAGGTTTGTTGAAGACTTCTTTTTTGAGAAGTGCTCAGAGAGTCATCCTTCTAAACTTGCCATTTGTATTGTTTCGCCATCATTCTGTAATCGGTCGGCAAGTCGTGATGTCCGCAAGACAATGGTCGATGATGGTTCATTGTACATGGTAATTGAACTACCTAAGGGTATATTTGCCAGAGCCGGCATTAGCGCTAATATCGTTGTCAGGTCATTTGACACCAGAAACACGCATGTTCGTTTTATCGATGCGACCAAAATGGTGTTGAGAGGGACCTCAAGTTCCAAGAATCTCGACATCAGGCTTCTTGAGTCGGCTATCAACAACGATGTTAAGTCTTCCTATGTGAAGCTCATCTCATACGAAGAAATATGCCAACAAGATTACTCTCTGACGGGTGCCATGTATTACTCGGGATCGGAGGCCAATGACGGGCGGCCTATTAAGAGGATACGTGACTTGGCGAGTTATGACAGAGGCGTAAATGCTCTTGATACCCATAATTATGCATTTGTGCTGACATCTGACCATTTCAGTGATAATCTTGACGATGCACTCAAATACACAAAGGAGGAGACGAATGCCATCCCCTCATCTGTTTGTCGACTGCATACTGGCGATGCCGTCGTGATGACTTATTCACTGGGCACAGTATTGGTCTACATACATAGAGGCTTTGGCGAATTCTATACACGACCTAATCAGATCACCTTCAAAGTGAAAAGAGACGTCGCTTCAATTGAGTATTTTGCCCTTCAACTTCTCCAGTACCCGCTAATAAAGCAAGTTCTTGCCAGATATGAAAGAGTGGCAACCATCGATATTGAAGCGCTGACAGCAGTGCAAATTCCCATCGACAGCAATCAACAGATCATTGTTGACCTTGCCCTGTCAAAGGAGCGTGCCTATAAAAAGGCACAGCTTAAGAAAGAGGCTGCTCGACTCGGATTAAGTAGCGACATCAATGACTTAGTTCATATGCTTGGAACGTCCTTTACCAATCAAGGTGAAGTTTTTGACTATCTCCTTAGTCCAGAACGTAACCTCAGCGAAGATGTTGCCCTGGGAGTGTATGCGCTTAAGGAGATCGATGATTACATGAAGCGCATTATTACCTCTTTTGGCCAGGATCTGAGCGAGGCAATTTATACACGTGCGATGATTCATCCAGTTGAGTTCATCAATCAGTTTATGAAGTCTTGGAGGATTGTGGGAAAGAAGGAGTTTTCACTCCAGCTTATGCCCATTGATAATTCTCTTAACAACGTTACCATCTATGCTGATACAGACAAGCTTAAGTTGCTATTGGAGACCCTTCTGGATAACACATATCGTCATGGTTTTAACAAAGGAGACCTCCAGGTGCCTGGTGGAAACCTCGCCACCATCTCTCTTGACCTTGTCCGGTATCAGGAAACCACATTTTTGAAGTTCTCTGTCATGAACAATGGGAAGCCTTTAGCTGCTGGTTTCACAATAAACGACTTTATCACAAAGGGGCGCTTTAGCAAAGAGTCTGGAAATACTGGATTAGGTGGTAATCATGTGTATAGCATTACCAAAGCGCATGGCGGCTATCTTGCTATAAATAGCGATAAAGAGTGGAATTTTATTGTTGATATTCTGCTTCCGGTTGATTCTATGTCTATTGATACTTCAATAATAGTAAATAATTATGAGTCAGAGTGTTTATAACATCCTGTGGGCTGATGATGAAATAGCTACCATCACCAAGGCTCTCTTCTTTGAAGAGAATCTCAAGGCCAATCATATCAATCTGTTGGGGAAAGCTACAAATGCCGAAGATCTTGAATCTCTAATGATAAAATTTGACGGCCAGGTACATGCAGTTGTGATTGATGCTAACTTCAATCGCAAAAAAATGCTTGACATGCAGGAAGAGGGAAGCCGTAAAGACTTTTCAGGTTTACGCTACTGTGCCATACGATTAATCCCAGATTATTCAGCAAGTATCCCATTTTTCCTCTATTCTCAGCGTGGCGCAGAGGAGTTGCGTAAGGCGTGCGAGGAGGGTGATGAACTTGAGTACTTCTTACGCGAGGAGAATCTTGATAACTGGATTCCTAAGGGGAAGGGTACAAAAGCTCTCTATACAAAGATTATTGAAAAGGTGGATCAAATGAATTCGCCTGAATACCAGATAGCGAAGCGTTTCTATAGAGAGTTGCAGATCGCCAAACGAATCCCGAAGGCAGAGAAACTGCTTCTTGAAGGGCTCCGTCTTGCCTACGTGGATGATATTTCTGATGTAAGTGTCGAAGATTTGTTCAATCCTCTCCGCAAACTTGTAGAGCGGATAATGGCTGCATGCCGTAGGGAAAAGATTCTCCCCAAAATTGGCAGCCTGAATCAGTTCCAGCGTTTTCTTAGTAACCGGGAGGTGAACCCTTTTAAACTTCTCAAAGCAGACCTAATGCCTAAGACACTGGCACATTCCTTTGGGTTCTTCCTTGATATAACCCAAGATGGCTCACATGGAGATGATGATGCTCTCAAGCTTGGAGTAGACAACTATGTGAGCCATATCAAGAGTCAGAACTTATTCCAAGCGGTACTTCATATTGCTATGGATATCTTGCTTTGGTATGGCTATGTATCAGAAAACCTTAGAGGAGAGAAACTTTGGCAGGGTGATTATGAATATGATGGTCCTGTGCATTTGACTCATATACCTGGCGCTCCTTCTTATAAAAAAGCCCTAATTGTAGGCGATTACAGACTACAATATGTGAAAGACCTGAATATTTGCGAAGGCGACCACATCGGTATCATATCGACGGATAATAGAAATAAGCCGGATAATGATTTTCATGACAAAATGTACGTCTTTTCTAATCAGTATGTTATTATCGAGCGTTTCGCTGACAAACAATAGATAGATTAAACTATGGCAATCAAAAAATCTCAACTTTATAATGCTCTGTGGGACGGATGCGATGAGCTGCGTGGCGGTATGGACGCCAGCCAGTACAAGGATTATGTGCTGGTGGTGTTGTTCGTGAAGTACATCTCGGACAAGGCCAAGAAGGATTCCAACATGCTCATCGACGTGCCGGAGGGTTGCTCCTTCGACGATATGGTGGCGCTGAAGGGCAAGACCAATATCGGTGAGGAGATGAACAAGATCCTGGAGAAGCTGGCCGAGGCCAACGGCCTCACCGGTGTCATTACCAATGCGGACTTCTCGGATGAGAACAAGCTGGGCAAGGGTAAGGACCTGGTTGAGACGGTGAGCAAACTGATTTCCGTGTTCCAGCGCGAGGAGTTGGATTTCTCCAACAACCGGGCGGCGGACGATGACCTCATCGGTGACGCTTATGAGTACCTGATGAAGAACTTTGCTTCCGAATCCGGTAAGAGCAAGGGCCAGTTCTATACGCCGGCCGAGGTGAGCCGCATCATGGCCAAAGTGATTGGCATCGGAAAGGACGAGCGCCAGATGATTTCCATCTACGACCCCACCTGCGGCTCCGGCTCTCTGCTGCTTCGCGCCAAGGCTGAAGCCAAGCATAACGTGAGTATCGACGGTCAGGAGAAAGACTTGGCCACCATCGGTATGGCGCGTATGTCGATGATTATCCACGGTGTCGATGATGCCGAGCTGCGTCACGGCGACACCCTCAACGACCCGCTCCACAAGGAGAATGGTACCACCCTGCAGACCTTCGACTATGTGGTTGCAAATCCTCCGTTCTCGATGAAGGGCTGGCGCAAGTCTGCCAAGGAGCAGGACATCTTCGGCCGCTGGGGCTTCGGGGACAACTTCGCCCCTGTACCGCCTCCCGGCTGCGGTGACTACGCCTTCCTCCTTCATATTGTCAAGTCTTTGAAGACATCGGGCCATGCCGCCTGCATCCTTCCTCACGGAGTCCTCTTCCGCGGAGGCGCAGAGGCTGAAATCCGCAAGTTCTTGGTGCGGAAGCGCTGGATTAGCGGTATTATCGGCCTGCCGGCAAACCTTTTCTACGGTACCGGTATTCCTGCCTGCATCATCATCATTGATAAGGAACACGCGGCCGGTTCAAAAGGCATCTTCATGATTGACGCCAAGGAAGGCTTCCAGAAGGACGGAGCCAAGAACCGCCTTCGCGAACAGGACCTCAAGCTGATTGTGGACACCTGGGAGGCCCACGAAAACGTCCCTCATTACGCCAAGTTTGTACCCTTCTCTGAGGTTGAGAAGAACGATTTCAACCTCAACATCCCCCGCTACGTCATACCAGAGGACAAAGAGATCCTGCAGGACATCTATGCCCACCTCCACGGCGGTCTTCCTGCCCACGATGTAGAGGAGGTCTTCGCATCGTTCTGGGATGCCTGTCCCTCACTCAAGGCCGCCATTTTCCACAAAGAGGCCAACGGCTATTACAGCCTTGTGCCCAGCGCAGACGCCATCTCCGAGGCCATTAGCGCCGATGCTTCATACCAGAAGCAGAACGCCTTGTATGCCAAGGTGGTTGAGGACTGGTGCCAGAAGGTTGCTGTCGATATGCTGGCCTCCGTGAAGGAGGAGTGCGAGCCCAAGGCCCTCATTGAGCGCTGGAGCGGAATGCTGCTGGAAAGCGCAAAGGCTGACCTCAAATTGGTCGACCCGTACAACGTGTATGAAATCTTGATGAACTACTGGGCCGAGGCCATGCAGGATGACTGCTATATGGTAAGCCGTGACGGTTGGAAGGTTACCCTCCGGGACACCAAGAAGAAATCTACCTTCGAGGACCTGGAGTGCGACCTGCTTCCGGTGAGCGTTGTGTTGAACAAGTTCTTCGCAGCCGATTATACTGGCATCCTCACCAAGCGTGGTGAGGTGGAGCAGTTCAGTGGCGAGATTGACGCCCTTCCGGAAGAGAATCCGGATGCCTTCGACGAGGGCCTCTATGAGATGCTGGAGAAGGTGAACGAGGCCAATGTAAAGAAGGCCGTGACCGCACAGAAGAAGCACACCATTGACGCTGATGCAAATACGGTGAAGGTGTGGAATCAGTATCTGAGTCTCTGTGGCAAGAAGAAAGAGGCCTCCAAGGCCCTTGCCGCTCAGGTGGAGACGCTCACGGACAATGTGCGTAAGAAATACGATACGTTTACTGCCGATGACATCTGCGACCTGGTCATCAATGACAAGTGGCTGATGGAACTTAAGGGCCGCAGCGAGGCCGAGAACAAGCGCGTTTGTGAGTCCATCTCCAGCCAGGTTTCGGTGCTCAACGAGCGCTATGCAAAGCCGCTGCCCCAGATTAACGAGGATGTCGCAAAGTTGAGCGGTGAGGTGGATGGTTTCTTGAAGGCAATGGGTATTAACCTGTAAAACAATCGCTATGATGGATACTCATGATAGCAAAATAACTGTCTTAGGAGTGCTTCCTATTGATTGGGAAGTGTCGAATATTCAAGACTGTTTTCAAAAGAACGAGAAGATAAAAATCGGCCCTTTTGGGAGTCAATTGAAGAAAGAGTACTTGTTACCCCGAGGCGATTATTATGTATATGGGCAGGAAAACGTATATCAGGATGATTTCCATATCTGTTATCGTTTCCTTTCATTTGAGCGATTTAACTCTCTTAAATCTTGTGAGATTAGACCTGGTGACTTTGTCGTTTCCACGATGGGGACTATAGGGAAATGTGCGGTTGTCCCGGATTATGCTCACATAGGAATCATGGATTCTCATCTTGTAAGAATGAGATTTAACGATTCTATATATAAGCCTTTCTTTGCCTATATGTTTCGAAGCCGAATTATTCAGGATCAGATACGCAAGTTGTCTGTTGGGGGCATTATGGAAGGCCTTAGTACATCTATTTTAAAAAAGATTGATGTTATTGTCCCCCCTATACAAGAGCAGAAAAGAATCGCCTCTGCTTTGTCCAAAATTGATAGTTTAATCTGTGCGCTTGACGAGGCGATTGCGAAGAAACGACAGATTAAGGAGGGGCTGATGCAGCAACTCTTGACCGGGGAGGCGGTTATTCCTGGATTTAGTGGAGAATGGCAGAAAAAAAGAGTTGGTGATATTGGCTTTACGTACTCAGGCCTTACAGGAAAGACCAAAAATGATTTCGACCATGGCGAGGCTCAATACATCACGTTCCTAAATGTCTTGAATAATCCCGTATTAAAGACTGATATTTTCGAGAAGGTTGATGTTCGTCGTGACGAACGCCAAAACGCCGCAAAAAAGGGCGACCTGTTTTTTAATACATCTTCTGAAACACCAGAAGAAGTCGGCATTTGTGCCCTCCTTAACGCTGATATTGACAATCTCTATTTGAATAGCTTTTGTTTCGGTTTTAGACTTACTGATCCTGATGTAGATGGTTTGTATCTATCCTATTTCTGGAGAAGCAAGCAAGGACGTGAGATTATGAGCGCCTTAGCACAAGGTGCAACTCGTTATAATCTCTCCAAAGAGTATTTCAACAAGGCGATTATTACTCTTCCTCCAATTGAACTGCAGAAATATATTGCCAATACTATTACCGCTGCGGATAAGGAGATTGCGGGGCTGGAACAAAAGCGTGATAAGTACCTTCTTGTCAAGCAGGGAATGATGCAAGATTTGTTAACCGGTAAAATACGTTTAGTATAGTATGTCAGATCCTTCTACCAACTCCGAACGTGCCGTCCAGAACAGGGTTATCAAACTCCTGTGCGATAAGAACGGCTATGAGAATATCGGGAATCTCAAGGAATCCGAGAATACCAACATCCGCGAGGATATTCTCCGGACGTTCCTGATGGATCGTCAGGAGCTGACGAGCGCCCAGGCTTCTGAGGCAATCCGTAAACTTAAGGAAGCGGCGTTTTGTGCCAATAAGGATGCACTCTACAACAGCAATAAGGCCGTGTACAACACGCTGCGCTATCCGGTATCGGTCAGCCAGGGTGTGGGCCTACCCAACAAGCAGGTTTGGTTCATAGACTGGAGGGATTCCTACAACAACTTCTTCCACATTGCCGAGGAGGTGACCGTCCGCAAGCAGACTCAGGGCGAGGAGCACCGCAGACCGGATGTCGTCATCTACGTGAACGGTGTCGCCGTGGCCGTGATTGAACTGAAGAAAGCCACGGTGAGCGTTGAGGATGGCATCAACCAAAACTGGCGCAACCAGCAGGAAGGACAGATTCCTCAGTTCTTCTCAACAGCACAACTCTTGATGGCCGGTAGTGAAAGCCAGGGCGTCTATTATGGCACCACCCTCACGCCGCCCAAGTTCTATCTGCACTGGAAGGAACCCGCTGGTGAAGGTTATCCGTATGATAACTTGAAGTATCCGGTTTCGTCTTCTATCTATAGCCAGAAAGACTATCCGAATGAGTTGGACCGTTCTCTGATGCAGATGCTGGAGCCGGACCGTCTGCTCGAATTCATCCACGATTGTGTGGTCTTTGATGGCGGTATCAAGAAGGTAGCCAGGCCCAACCAATACTTCGCTATCGTTGCCGCAAAAACGCGCATTAAGAACAAGCAGAGCGGCATTATCTGGCATTCTCAGGGTTCCGGCAAGAGCCTCACAATGGTCTGGCTCGCACAGTGGATTCGCGAGAATATCGATGACAGCCGCGTGGTGATTATCACCGACCGGGATGAGCTGGATAAGCAGATTGAAAACGGCTTCAAGGATGCCGGAGAGCATCCGATCCGGGCTAAGAGTGGCGACCATCTGATCAAGATGCTGGAGGGCAAGAATGACCGTCGTGGCGAGGAGAAGATGCCGGCGCTCATCTGTACGCTGATTCATAAGTTCGGCATTGCTGACGATCCGGAGGAAGAAGAGGGACGTGATGGCCGTCTTCGCGGATCTCGTTCGCCAGAACAGTATCTTCGTGACCTCGCAGAGAAGTTGCCGGAAGGATTCTCGGC
>JAEEGL010669743.1_pt1 | contig 18139 bp, 18 predicted proteins | sample 9134231 | NCBI WGS metagenome assembly JAEEGL01 (sample SAMN16246548, study PRJNA631951) | gut metagenome | biome: gut microbiome; feature: rumen; material: fiber-attached | host: Bos | place: Iran: Karaj | collected 2018-10 | reverse complement strand
CCGGAAAAAACCCTTTCTGGCAGATCCCAAATTCCTGGAACATAAGGGCTTCTCCGTGTGTGATGAATCAGATAACGGCGTTCAGCTCTGGTACCTTCCATTTGACAGCGGTGCCGCAAAGCCAAACTTCAAGGATTGTGCCCGTCACCCGCACGTTGATGTGGGCGGATATGTCCTCTACTATACGAACCAATGCCCTTTCAACGCCAAATACGTACCGATTGTACAGGCGACGGCAGAAGAAAACGGCGTGGCGTTCCGCACCATCCATCTGCAGAGCAAGACGGAAGCGCAGAGCGCACCGACGCCGATCACCACCTACGCTTTGTTTTACAATGGCGAATACCTGACGAATGAACAGATGAATGACAAAAGGTTTCTCAAGCTGTTGGGAAGATGAGGCAACATCCCGAGAGCAGCGCTTAATCTTCTGATAGGAGATCATCATGCTTGAAAAAATGGGAGAATTCTTTGACAGCCGTTTGGACGGCTATGACATGCATCAGCTCACGGCCATAGAGGGAGCCCGGGAATTCTATCCTTTTACCGCGTCCTGCCTGCCTGCCGAGCCAGGCGCTTCCCTTCTCGATCTGGGCTGCGGCACCGGCTTGGAATTGGAATACTGCTTTTCGCTGAACCCCACAGCAAGGATTACCGGAATCGATCTCGCTCCCGGAATGCTGATGGCCTTACAGGCTAAATTCAAGGAAAAGGATTTGACCTTGATCTGCGGCTCCTATTTTGATACCGCGTTTGAAAACGAGGCTTATGACGCCGCTCTTTCGGTTGAGTCGCTGCACCACTACACAGTGGGCGAGAAAATCAAGCTGTATGCAAGACTGCGAAATGCTCTGAAGCCCAACGGGTTTTTTATTCTGACCGACTATTTTGCTCTCTCGGATGCGGAAGAAGCAGGCCGAAGGCAAGAACTGAACCGGATGAAAAAAGAGCTGGCTGTCAGAGAGGATGCGCTCTATCATTACGATACGCCGCTGACGGTTGCGCATGAGACGGAGGCTTTGCTTGCAGCCGGGTTTTCATCTGTTCGCGTCCTGAGGCAATGGAGCAGCACATGTACATTGAAAGCGGAAAAATAGGGCAGCATACGCTTATGCACGCCTGGCAAGGTTTTCGGCGTATCCGAAAACAATTTCTCATGAATCTTCCGTTTTTTGACAAAACACTGCGGCAATGCTATACTAACCATATATGGATATAGGCCTATATTGGTTTTAAAATGCATACTGCGTAAAACACAAGTATTTGGAATCGTCAATCGGGAAAGGAACATCACAATGGCAGGTTATTTTGAGGGTAAAGTTGCCGTCGTCACCGGCGCATCGTCCGGATTCGGTCTCGGCATTTCTGAGCGACTTTTGCAAAAAGGAGCCTCATGTGTGTATATGGCCGCCCGCAACAGAGCGGCATTGGAACGGGAAGCCCAACGGCTGAATGAACAGTACTTTGGAAGGGCCATTCCCCTAGTTGCTAACATCACGGTGCGTGAAGATATTGAGGGTATGATCGACTCTGCTGTGAGAGAAGCGGGCCGGATTGATTTTCTTTTCAACAATGCGGGGCAGCCCAAAACAAAAATGACAGAGCTGATCAGCGGCGATGAGTTCAATGAAATGGTTCAGCTGAACCTGATGGGTGTCGTATACGGAACACTTGCAGCACTGAAAGCGATGCTGAAACAGGGTTCCGGGCATATCATCAATACGGCCTCGCTGGGAGGACTTGTCCCTGTTCCCTTCCAGTGCTGCTATGGCGCGACAAAAGCCGCGGTCATTGAATTCACCAGATGTCTTGCCCTGGAATACTGTGATACGGATATACATTTTACACAGTTCTCGCCGGCCAATGTCGCCACTCCGATTTTCAAAGCTGAGTATGCCGAGCAGCTGCTGAAAAAAGGCAAAACCTTTGAGGAAATCGAAGCGCTCACCAAGAATATCGGCGTTCCTGAGGGCGCGCTTGCGCTTGATACCGCGCTCGACATCGTTTTTGCGGGCATTGAGGCCCAAAAAACGGATATCTATGTCGCTGAGGCAGAGGATCTGTACCGCCTGTTCTGCCATGACCGAGACAAATTCGACCAACTTACCATTGATGTGTCAAGAAAGCGCAGAGCATATTTCGAAGAATACCAGCGAATGTTGGCAGCCGGTGAAAATCCCTTGACGCTGCCCTTCCCCGGCTGAGGAGAGAGGAGAAAGACCTTGAGAGGAAAGCTTATCATCCAGGATTCATTAACCTATCGTATGCCGGTTCACTTTGTAGGCTACGAGTACAATCCGAATGTCCATGTCGTCTGCAGCGATGCGCATATTCTGAGTGTTGAGCAGATAACCGATATGGATGCGCTGGCGGAGATCATACCGGAGGAGTTTGAAATCCTGCAGGCACGCGTACTCTGGTCCTATTGTGATCTTCACGGCGTTGACTTTCTTGGCAACGGCGAATATCGGATATTCCAGGCTGCCGTCCCGGTCCAATGGATCGGCGGCGGGCCGGAAGTCCAGGGAATCTATCCGCTGATTATCTATGAAAACAACGCAATCCCGATCCTTGGCGGTCGGGAAGAAGACGGCATGCCAAAAGTGTACTGCGACATCTCCGCTCCCCATCATGTCGGCAATCACTGGTGGGCCGCCGCATCCTACGAATGCGAGACCATCCTCAAACTGAATTTCCGTGAAGACGACAAGCCGCAGGATATCCAGCCCGCGTGTGATGACGGAGAGCATGCTGCAAAAGTTATCAACTTCGGCAACAGGAGCATCCCCCGGGTCGGGAAAGGCGGAATGGCCTTCCACGATTACATCGCCTATCCCCAGGAATACAAAGTGCGGCGCGCATTCGCGGGGAGCGCAGATCTGACCATTCTCCCGCTTGACGCGTGGTACAAAAATCCGGCCATGTTCCGTACCCTCGCTGCGCTTGATTCCCTTCCCAAGCTCGGTTTTGAGCATGCCATGCGGCAGGATGGAACCATCACGATGTATGTCAGCGATTCATATGTTCTCGGATAATGCAGCATAACATACAGTAACGCACAGGCAACCGATGCCCGGTTGCCTGTGCGTTACTGTATAGTTTCAGATTCTGCTTACGCTGTCACGTTGTTGCCTTCTCCGCTTCAAAATAGACCCGCGGCACCCGCCTGCCTATGCTGCAGAGCAGTTCATTGGAGACGGTTCCGGCAAGCTCCGCAACGGCGTCGGCAGTTTGCTTTTCGCCGAAGATTTCCACTTCATCCCCCATCTGCACTTCAGGCAGTTGGGTTAGATCAATCATGCACATGTCCATGCAGATTCTGCCCCGAACCGGCGCCGGCCCGGAAGCAGTCATAACAGACAGCTTGTTCGACATAAGACGGTGAAGGCCGTCGGCATATCCGATGGGCACCACCGCGATCCGGCTGCTCCCGCTGGTGTGATAGGTGCGGCCGTAGCTGATATCGACCTCCTGATCAAATTGCTTCACGCTGTAAATACGGGATTTCAGCTTCATCACCGGGCGAAGCCCCATCCGCTCGACCTCCGGGCCCGCGCCGTACAGGGAGATGCCGGGCCGTATCATATCGAGATGCATTTCCGGATAGCGGGCAGACGCGCTGCTGTTCGCGCAATGACGAATGGAAAAATGTACTCCCCTGTCCTCCAGCGCGCTGAGGGTCTTCATAAAGAGTTCAAACTGCCCTTTTGTAAAGGCCACGTTATCCTCATCGTCTTCATCCGCCACGCAGAAGTGCGTAAAGATCCCTTCCGCGTCAAGCCCGGGCAGCGCACAGGTTTTCACAATATCCGCCACGCCGCCCTCAAACCGGTCGCCGGCCACCTGAAAACCGGTACGGGACATCCCGGTATCCACCTTAATGTGGATGCGCAGCTTTTTGCCGGCGGCCACAGCAGCTTCGCTGAACGCCTCCGCATGAGCATAGAACGACACCGCCTGCGTCAGTTCATACCGAAGCAGCTCCTGCGCATAATCGACCGGCGTGTGGCCGAGGATAAGAATCGGAAGGCTGATTCCGGCTTCCCGCAGCTCAATTGCCTCGTCCAGGCAGGCAACCGCAAGATAATCTGCGCCCAACTCCTCAAGCTTTCCGGCGATCTGTACTGCGCCGTGTCCATATGCGTTTGCCTTCACAACCCCGAGATATTTCACCCCGGGTACCCGCAGCTGGTGATAGTTGTGCGCCAGCGCATCCAGATCAATTTCAGCCCAAGTTCTCCGTGTTGAAGCGTCCATATAGCATCCTTTCCGGGCAGGCTAATTCGCGTAAACAGCCGCGATTCTCCAACGCCGCCCGACATATTTGTGTAGATATATTGTAGAAGCATGGCATGATACAAACAACCAATAAATATTGGCATTTTCCCATAAAAATGGCCGGAATAAAAGGCGGCCCCGGGCACATGCTTTTTGCCTGATATTTGGTCGATTTTCCAGCGTTTTGAGGCCTGGATTGGCGATACTCTCCCCTGCCGGAGCCCATATCCGAGGCCGGAATCTACACTCTGATATTCAATAACACCGCAATCATTTTGTACCTGTATGCAGAAATTTTTATATCATCGAACCGCATCGACGCGGGAAACCGACGCCGATGCGAAAAAACTCTGCCGGCCTTCCGCTGATTTCCATATATTCTCATACGCTGGGTGTTCCTTCGGGGAAAAACAGCTTCCTTCTGCGGCAGTGACGGATCTGAAGTGTATTTATTAAAAAATCTGTTGTCATACATGAAGAAAATGACGAACAAATCCTCTTGAGCTTTTCGCTTTTCGCATGTAAATTTGTTGATATCAAGCGGAACCCCGTCATGACCCGGTTTTCCACAGATGTCGAGTGTATTCCCCTCTAGGATTGCGCCGCATCTCCATCGTTTTGTCCCCGGTTTTCCCATGTCTTTTCGTCAATTTCCATGAATCTGCCGCATCTTCTATTTTCGATCTTAGTAAAAGAAGCAAAAAAAACAATTATTGCTATCGCGCCGCTGAATCCGTAAAATAGTATCATATTATAATTCAGTAACTGCACGCAATTAATTATGAATGAGAGGCGAGTGAAAATGTCCATGTATGATGTTGTGTTCCGAGGTGTAGAAATCTTCGATGGCACAGGCGGGGAGAGCTATACGGCAGATGTAGCCCTTCAGGACGGAAAGATTGCCGAAATCGGCACCGTTGAGGGATTCGGTGTTGAGGAGATCGAAGGCAAAGGCCTTTCCCTCTCTCCCGGCTTTGTGGATGTACATACCCATTCGGACAGCCAGCTGCTGTCTGATCCCTCCCGTATGTGCAAGGTCATGCAGGGTGTCACCTACGAGATCGGCGGTCAGTGCGGCTGGTCCCGGGGCCCTGCGGCTCCCGAGATCCCCACGCCCGGCTATGAATATCTGAAAACGGTCAACGGCGGCGGCAAGCCGATCACGCTGTACCCCACATACAATGAATTGCTTGCGTCGCTGACCAAGCATAAGCTCGGCGCGCACCAGATGGTCTTTGTCGGGCACCATGTGCTCCGCGCATCGACCGTCGGCATGGAGGACCGCGAGCCCACCGAGGCCGAGCTGAACCGGATGAAGGAGCTGCTGGAGAGCGCCATGCAGGAGGGCGCGCCCGGCTACTCCACCGGTCTGGTCTACGCCCCCGGCTGCTACAGCAAAACGCCGGAGCTGATCGAGCTGGCCAAGGTCGTTGGGAAATACGGCGGCATCTACACCACGCACATGCGCAACGAGGCGGATCACCTTGTGGATTCCGTCAAAGAGACGATCCGGATCGCCAAGGAAGCAGGCGTGACCACCAATATCTCCCATATGAAGGCCCAGTACCAGAAGAATCTTCCCCAGCTCTACGAAGCGATCCGGCTCATTGAGGAGGCCAACGCCGAGGGCTGCAACATTTTCTTTGACGTCTACCCCTATGACGCCTGCTCCGCCACCATCCTCTCCACGCTGCCGCCCAGCTACCTGTCCCATGACATGGAATGGCTGCTGGAAGAGCTGAGCACGCAGGAGGGCATCGACAAGCTGGAAAAGGCGATCCTGGAGCCCACCGAGGACTTTGAGAATCCCCTGCTCAACGCCGGCTTTGACAAGGATCTGATCGCGGTCGCCGCCAGGACGCCGGACGCGGTCGGCAAGACGATCCATGAATACGCCGAGGAGAAGGGCATGCGGGACATCGAGGCCTATGCCTACCTCATCACCGAGAACAAGGGTTCTGTGACAGACATCCGCTTTACCATGTGCAACGAGAGCCTGGCGTTCCTCTACGGCCATCCCCTCTCCATGCTCGGCACCGACGGTCTGTACTCTGGCGGCAAGCGCATCGCCCACCCCCGTGGCTTTGCCTCCTTCCCTCGCTACCTTGGCCGCCTGATCCGCGAGCAGAAGGTTCTGCCCTTTAACGAGGCGATCCGCCGCATCACCGGCATGCCGGCCGACCGGTATCACCTGGCCAACAAGGGCTATGTGAAGGTTGGCTACGACGCCGATCTGGTTCTGTTCAACAAGGACACCATCATTGACCAGGCCACCTATAGCGACCCCTTCCTGCCGAACATCGGCATCGAGATGGTCTTTGTCGGCGGCGAGGCGGAGGTCGTGAACAACCGTCCCACCGGCGTCCTGAACGGCAAGGTTTACAAGCCCGCGAAATGACCTGAACTCCAATCAAACAGAAAGGCTGGTGGATATGCTAAAGTATATTCTCAAACGTTTACTCTTGTTTATACCTGTCCTCTTAGGTGTTGTATTTCTTGTTTTCTTTATTTTGAACCTGACGCCCTCCAATCCAGGTGCAGCGATTTTGGGCAATCTTGCAACGCCGGAGGAAATAGCCGCTTATAATGAAGCTGTCGGGTATAACAAGCCGTTTCTTCAGAGATACATTTCCTATGTCTTTGGTTTGCTCAGAGGTGATCTAGGGGTATCATATGCGTTTAAAAAACCAGTTGCAGGATTGGTTGTTGGAAAGATTCTGCCTTCTGTCTTTCTTAGCTTTTCAGCAATGCTCGTAGCCTCGATAATCGGTGTTACTGTTGGGGTAGCATCCGCTGTCAAACAGTACTCCGTGCTAGATCGGGTGTCAACATTTTTGGCTCTGATTCTTGCCGCTACTCCGGCATTCTGGCTTGCAATGATTTGTATTTACTTTTTCGCGCTGAAGCTCGGGATATTCCCAGCATTTGGCACTGCCACACCATTTCATTATGTTTTGCCATCCCTGTCACTTGGTATACCATATTCTGCTAGTGTTCTTCGTTATTCCCGCTCATCCATGCTTGATTGTATTCGGCAGGACTATGTGGATACGGCCAAATCCAAGGGTGTCCCCCGCCGTCATGTGATTTGGAGGCATGCTTTCCGAAACGCCGTTCTTCCTGTTATTACCACAATAGGAACTAGCTTCGGCGCTCTCATCGGCGGCGCTGTTGTTACGGAGCAATTATATGGTATGTCTGGTCTAGGAACCTTTGTATCAACTTCCATCAAGGCTAGAGATGTACCCGCCGTCTGCGGCAGTGTCGTAATTATCGCCTGCATCTTCAGTCTGGTTGTTCTGTGCATCGACCTGCTGCACGCCTGGATCGACCCGCGCGTCCGTGCGCGGTATTCAAAGGGGTGATCGAAGAATGAGTAATGCAACGGAAACTGCTGTGCCTCAGAAGAAAGAAAAGCTCAGATCCCCCAGGTTGGAGTATTACCGGGAGATCTGGCACCGCTTCAAGAAAAACAAACTAGCTGTAGTTGGACTCATTATACTCGCATTATTTGTTATTCTTATAGTTTTTGGGGATTTCATTGCTCCCCCTGAAAATGTTCATTTGCAAAACTACAGCGCAATGAGACAACGTCCCAATTCGGAGCACTGGTTTGGTACTGATGCACTTGGCCGAGATCTATTTGCTCGTGTAATTCATGGTACCAAGTATTCAATGGGAATCGCTCTTCTCGTAACAGCATCTTCCTCAATTATTGGTATCATCATTGGCACTTTTGCTGCCTATTATCGAGGCTTTCCGGATACAATTCTAATGCGTATCTTGGACGTAGTCACCTCTATCCCTGCCCTGCTGCTCTCCATGAGCATTGTGGCGGCCATGGGCACCAGCACTCTCTCCCTCTTCGTGGCCATGACCCTCAGCGGAACACCCGGCAAAGCTCGAATGGTGCGAACAGCTTTGTTGAATGTTGTCGATAATGAATTTGTGGAGGCCTGCCACGCCTGCGGCACTAGCACCTTCCGCATCCTCACCAAGCATCTTATCCCCAACGCCATCGGCCCCGTGATCGTCGCCACGACCATGGGCGTGGCCTCCGCGATCCTGAACTGCGCCACGCTGAGCTTTATCGGCCTCGGCTTCCAAGAGCCCACACCCGAGTGGGGCGCCATGCTTTCCATGGCACGTGATTACTTTAGAACTGATATATATTTAATGATCTTTCCCGGTTTGGCAATTATCCTTGCATCGTTATCCATTAACCTCATCGGCGATGGACTGCGTGACGCGCTGGATCCGCGCCTGAGAGACTGAGCGCGGCAAGGAGGCGAACAATGGATAATCAAAACATTCTGGAAATCAAAGATCTGAGCGTGATCTACAAGACCGACTATGAGACGGTCTATGCGCTCAACCACATCAACCTCAGCGTCAAGCGCGGCAAGACCCTTGGCCTGGTGGGCGAAACCGGAGCCGGAAAGACAACAACGGCCCGCTCCATCCTGCACCTGCTGCCCGACCGCACCGGCAAGGTGACCAGCGGGCAGGTCCTGCTGGACGGGCAGGACGTCTATTCAATGTCTGATAAAGAACTGGAGAAAATGCGGGGCGATAAGGTCTCCATGATCTTCCAGGACCCCATGAGCTCCCTGAACCCCATCATGACCGTCGGCGAGCAGATCGCCGAATCCATCACCTATCACAACACGCAGAATCTAAGCAAGGAACAGATCGAAAAGCGCGTGGAGGAGATGCTCAAGCTGGTCAACATCCCGCCGGAGCGCAAGAACGACTATCCCAACCAGTTTTCCGGCGGCATGAAGCAGCGTGTCTGCATCGCCATGGCGCTGGCCTGCGAGCCGGAGCTGCTGATCGCTGACGAGCCGACCACCGCGCTGGACGTCACCATTCAGGCGCAGGTGCTCATGCTCATGCGCGAGCTGATCGATCAGCGCGGCACTTCCTTGGTCATGATCACCCACGATTTCGGCATCGTGGCGCTGATCTGCGACGATGTGGCCGTCATGTACGCCGGTGAGATCGTCGAAGCCGGCACCGCGGCGGACATTTTCCAGGGCAGCAAGCACCACCCCTATACCGTGGGCCTGTTCGGCGCCATCCCCAACATCAAGGAAGAGTCGGAACGCCTCTCCCCCATCGCCGGTCTGATGCCGGATCCGACGGTACAGGTGCCCGGCTGCCGCTTCGCCGCGCGCTGTCCCTATGCCACGGAGCGCTGCAAGGCCGAGCATCCGGCCGTGTATACGGAGGGTACCCATCAGATCATGTGTCATCGCTTTCAGAACGGAGGTGTAGAATGATGGAGCAGCAGAGTAACACTACACCCCTGATTGAGACAAGAAATCTCAAGAAATACTTTAATGTCGGCAGGCGTGCACAACTTCATGCTGTTGATGACATCAATCTTACCCTCTACCCTGGCAAGACCATCGGCGTCGTGGGCGAATCCGGCTGCGGCAAATCCACTCTGGGCCGCACCATCCTGCAGCTGCTCAAGCCCACCGGCGGCGAGGTGCTCTACAAGGGGGAGAACATCTGCAACGCCTCCAAGGCCCGCATGAATGAGCTGCGCAGCAAGATGCAGATCATCTTCCAGGATCCCTATTCCTCCCTGAACCCCCGCATGACCGTGGAACAGCTCATTGCCGAGTACATGATCGTCGCCAAAAAGGTCCGAAACGCCAAAGAGGCCACGGAGGAAGTGCACAAGCTGATGGACATTGTGGGTCTGGACCGCCGCTTCGGCCGGGTCTATCCCCACGAGCTGGACGGAGGCCGTCGCCAGCGTATCGGCGTTGCCCGTGCGCTATCCCTCGATCCGGAATTCATCGTGTGCGACGAGCCCGTCTCCGCTCTGGACGTGTCCATCCAGGCGCAGATCCTGAATCTGCTCATGGACATTCAGGACGAGCGGAATCTGGCCTACATGTTTATTACCCACGACCTGTCTGTCGTCAAGCATATCTCCGACGATATCATGGTCATGTATCTGGGCCAGTGCATCGAGAAATGCGAGACCAACGAGCTCTTCAACCACCCCATTCACCCCTACACCCAGGCGCTGCTGGACGCGCTTCCCGTCCCGGATCTGTCCATGCGCACCAAGCAGATCAATGTCATCAAGGGCGAGATCACCAGCCCCATCAACCCGAAGCCCGGCTGCCGTTTCGCCGCCCGCTGCCCCTTTGCCACGGAGCAGTGCCGCAGTGAACAGCCGCCTTATGAGGAGGTCTCTCCCGGGCACTTTGTGGCCTGCTTTGAGAAGAAAAGCTGAGCCGCTTCCCTGCCGTTGATCGGCAGACTTCACACGGTTTCATTCCGGAAACGGATTGAACAATATTAACCAAATCTTATTAAAAAGGAGGACCCCTAATGAAAAAGGCATTGTCTCTTCTGCTCGTGCTGATTATGGTATTATCTCTCGTTGCCTGCGGCACAAGCAACAGCACTACCCAGCAGAGCGCAGGCACGGCCCAGCAAAGTGCAGGCACGGCCCAGCAGAGCAGCACTACCGCATCTGCACCAGCTGCAACAAGCCCGAATGCCGGAAGAACCGTGAATCTGGTAACCGGCGTTCTGCTTACAAATGTCGACCCTCACTTTATTACCCAGCTTGAAGGCCAGTATCAGATTTACCAGGTTTATGAAGGCTTGGTAAAGTACGATGAGAGAACTGGCGAGGCTTATCCCCGTGTTGCTGAAAGCTGGGAGTATGGCCCCGATAACGCATACCTCGACTTCAAGATCAACCCTGAAGTCACCTTCCACAATGGCGAAAAAGTCACTGCGGAAGATGTAGTCTGGTCCTATGATCGCATTCTTGAGCAGAAGAAGATGGCGAACAAACTTTCGCACTTTTCTTCATGGGAAGCGATTGACGAGAGCACATTCCGTATAAATCTTGATGGAACGACCACTATTCCTCTGATGTATGTCAGCGAGCTTTTGATAGGTGATAAGTCCAACTTCGAAGAGGGCGGCGATGATGCCTATCAGAAAGCTGAGTATTCCGTCGGAACCGGCCCGTTCATGTATACCAAGGTTGAGTTGGACGGCACCTCTACTGCAGAAGCCTATGAAAACTATTACCGCGGCAAAGCCAATGTCGATGGTGTTACATGGACCTATTTGACCGACAAGTCTACCGCTTTGATCGCCTTCCAGGCCGGTGATTTTGACTGCGTCATTCTTCCCGCCGCAAACGTGCCGGAAATTGAAGCTGCCGGTCAGTATAATGTCCTTCGTCTGCCTGCGACTCATAACCACTTTATTGGTATCAACTATGAAAAGGTTCCCAATAAGCTGGTTCGTCAGGCAATCCTGTATGCTATTGACAACGAAGCCATCATGAATGCAGCTGTCGGTGGATTGGGCATTGTCTCCCACAACTTGGCTGAGGCCGGCATGGTGGGCGGCGGCTACTCCTTCGACGACTACTACAACTACAACCCCGAGAAGTCCCATGAGCTGCTGCTTGAGGCCGGCTACACCGAGGATGAGATCAAGGCCGGTATCCCCATCGGGAACATTGTTTCCCTGAACATCAATCCTTATGCTATTGACTCTGCTATGGTTCAGGAAATGCTCCGTCAAGTCGGCCTGATTGGCGAGGTTCTTACCTACGAGCAGGCCAACGTGGAAGAGCTCTGGTACCGCCGCGGCGAAGGCTCTGCCGATATGGCGCTTGTGTGCCACGGCGACAATATTAAGATCGACACTGGTAACTTCTTCGACAGCTACATTGCTACTCGTGCCGAGGGCACGGCCAACTGGGAGAAGTGGGGTCTTGATGGAAAGGTGCAGGAGCTCGGCGTCGCCGCCTCCTCTGAATTTGATCAGGCCAAGCGCAACGAGAAGTGGCAGGAGTTCTGGGAAGAGCTCAAGGATCAGGCTATCTACTACTCCCTGTTCCATCGCGACAACCTTTATGTTGCAACAAAGGATCTTAATGTTGTCTGGGGCGTCAACTACTTTGACATCTACGACTGGAGTTGGACCGAGTAATAACACGCTCTAAGATTTTCATTATTCGTACTACTCAAATACAGCCTGTGGGATTTTTATCCCACAGGCTGTGCATACACGGTAGTATAAGTAGCTGTGTTGCACATTTCTGGCAATGAGGTTATATAATGAACTATTCACACATTGAGTTGATTTTGGCCATCGCCGACGCCGGCTCCATTTCTCAGGCTGCGGATAATCTCTTTGTGTCGCAGCCCTTCCTCTCCTCCGCGCTGAAGCGCGCCGAGGATGAGATTGGCACGCCGCTGTTCAAGCGGAGCAAATCCGGCGTGACTCTCACGCCCTTCGGCCATGAATATGTGCAGTACGCCCGCAATATAGCCGACCAGATTGAAACCTTGAACAGTCTGTATAACAGCAAGCAGGTACCACAGTTTCGCCTGGACGTCGCAAGTATGGGCTTCTGTTTCCTGTACCCTATGGTTGCCGAAATACGGAAAAAGTTTCAAAAGTATCCCTGCTCTTTTCAGCTGTACGAGGCCTCTACACATGAACAGATCCAGCTGATCAGTGCAGGCAGTTATGAAATTGGCCTTGTCGTTCTGGACGACAAATCCAAAAAGCAGATGCTTCGTAGTATTAAGGCCAAGGGACTGGAGTATTATCGCCTGCAGGACGTGCAGACCGGTATCTATGTCGCGCGCAACTGCAAAACCGTCCCCAGCAGTGTCAAGGAATTGGATGAGAACAGCATCCAGTATCTTGTGGGCATGCCTTATATCGGACTCCACGTTGAGCCGCGTGATATGCATGTCTATGAGTACTGGTCCGCACTGGACTCGCTGATCAAAGCGCAGGATCAGCGCTATATCGTCTCGAGCAGCGGTATGCGCTCGGAGATGATCAACCAGTATAACGGCTTCGGAACCGCCGGATATTGTAGCGCACTCTATGAGAAATATCCCTTTACGGAGCCGCTGCGCTTTATTCCTCTCGCCCCGAGCGTCAATTTTGGTTATGAGCTCGGATGGATCCAGCGGCAGAACCAGCAGCGCTCTCCCCTGGCCAACGAGCTATTTCAGATGGTGAGCGAATAGCGCACGAGCCGTACCGCGCTCCGTGCGCTCTGCAAGGAGGCTTTTATGAGCACAAAAAATGTTGAGCGGGTTGTTGAGCAGTTCTGCGCCCGCGCCGAAGCTCCGCTGGGTCTGCTGTTCAAAGACATGGCTTCAAACGAGACCGTCGCCCGCAACGCCGACCAAGTTTTCCCCGCTGCAAGCTCCATCAAAATCTACATTCTGGCCGAGCTCTTTCGGAAAGCCTATGCCGGTGAGTGCAGCCTGGACGACCGGCTCCCCATGACCGCGGACGTTCAGTCCGTCGGCAGCGGCGTGCTGGCCCGGCTGACGCCCGGCCTCGAGCTGACGCTCAGAGATTACGCCACGCTGATGATGATCATCTCCGACAACACGGCAACCGACGTGCTGTTCCGTTTCCTCGGCCGCGACGCCATCAGGAAGAACGTCATCGACGCCCTCGGCCTGACAAGCACAAGATGCGAGCTGTCCTGCAACGACCTGGTGGATCTCTGCTACGGATTGAACGGGCGCAGCTTCCGCCAGCTGATCGTCGACAACGGCGGCAGCTATCCCAATTACTGCGGCGCAGAATGGGCGCGCTGCGAGGTTCCGGAGCACCATGAAAGCTCCCCATGCGACGCGGCGAAGATGCTGGAACTGCTCTACCGCGGGCAGTGGGTCTCCCCCGAGGCCAGCGCCGCCATGCTCACCATCATGAAGTACTGCCAGACCAATACCAGAATCCCGCGGCTGCTTCCCATCGACACCGTCGTCGCCCATAAGACCGGCACGATGGATAAGCTCATGGTCGACATCGGCATCGTCTACACCCGCAAGGGCGATTATATCCTCTGCCTGTTCTACAACGGAAATCTGGCCACGCAGGAGGCCTACGACCGAAACTATCTCGGCCGCAGCGGCGACAATTTCCTGGCCGAGCTTTCCGCGGCGGTTTACAGCGCCTATATGGAGGACTGAACGCGGCATCTCCCGCGCGTGCGGCTATCTGTGTGACGCACGATAAAAGCCCCGAAATCCACCTGTTTCTGTGGATTTCGGGGCTTTTGCATGCGGCGCGGGAGAAACGGTCTGCCCCCCAGCGTCCTTCTGCCGTGCGCGAGCGGGTGCGGCGGTCAGCACATCAGAACTTCGGCAGGCTCTGCATCAGCTCTGAGATGTAGTTGATGACCTGGCCGGAATAGCCCGTCGCATAGAGAACGGCGGTGCCGACAATCGCGGCGATCAGGAAAACAAGAAGCGCGCACCAGTAGGATCTCGTAAAATTGCGGACGTTGATGTTGCGGCTGAACGAGAGGATGATCAAAAAGAGCAGGCCGATGACCGGAATGAAGTACAGGAATTCCAGCCCGAAATACCCCCAGGGGGACAGCGCTCTATGTCTCTTGCGCTCTGGCTTTTTGACCGGTTCCGGCGCTTCCTTTTTTTCTTCCACCTGAGGGACCGGGGTCCCGCAATTTGTGCAGAACTTTTCTCCGTTCTCAATCTCTGCACCGCAGCTCAGACACTTCATATTCTTCTCTCCCTTTATTATAAATCTTTCTGTTTTTGCTGTTTATTTATTATATCACAGACAACAGGAAATGCCATTCAGAACTTATGCCAAATCTGCCGGCGGCTGTTTGTTGCTTTTGGCCAAAAGAAATGCAGAGGGAGAAAGCAAATGCTTTCCCCCTCCATTCTGGAGCTGGTAATGTGACTCGAACACACGACCTGCTGATTACGAACTCTTGAAAAGCTGCTTTCTCTTGTAGTATGCTGTTGTATCTTATCGTTAAAAACCCAGTATTATCAACGGTTTGCGGTTATTTCTTATTGTTTCTTGTTGTCTGCTGTTGTGGGCTGTTTTGTGTGAGTTTTTAGTGACGGTGTGAGTTTTTGTGTGAGTTTCTATCTGCGCCCTTTTCTATTACTCTTATGGCTATTGCCATATTTAGGCTTCTGTCTGCTATTGGAGCTATTGCCACGTTTAGTCATTTGTTGCCCAATAGTCTAATGCTATAATTTCATTTTTTCACCCTTGATTTTTTCAACTTCCTTTTCAATACAGAATAATGCCCCTTGATAGAATAAATCTTGACAGTTGTTTAGCTCGTATAAGGATAGTTTTTTTTGAAAGATTTCTGAAACGTCTTCTGGCATATCTGATAAGTAGTTGTCAAATGATTTAGATATAACAACAGCAATATTGCTAACTGGTTTTTCAGTTTTGCTGACATTATAGTAATTTGAAAACTCAATAAAAAGCTTCCCGTCCTCGTTGAGATTCTCCATGAACTCTTTTCCTGCACGGTAACCATTACGCCAAGCGTCTCTTCCAATGTCAGATGTACCCGGATTTACTTGCTCCACATAGTCCCTTTCCTTAGAAAGCGCCTCAATATCGAGTTTCTTGTTCTCAGAGTTCACATCCTCAGTTGATGATCTTTTGGACGAGCGAAAAAAGTACACAAAGCCAAAAACTGCAATTAGGACTACAAGAAAAGAAACAATAATTGCCGCATACATATTGACCACTCCTTTTCAACCATAAATGCTTAATAACCCTTTATTTATCTTCGAAGTTATCATTGTGATTCATTGTTTTGCCAATGAATCACTTTCAGTTCGATGTCTTATTCAAAGGCCAAGAATCTGCTTTTTCTTTGCATCATATTCTTCCGGTGTAATTACTCCTTTGTCCATCAGTTCTTTCAGTTTTATAAGCTCATCATAATCAGTCTTTGGATTATCAATCTGTTCTTCAGATGGACTTTCAGAGGCATCCTCAGTTATGGGTTGTTGCTCAAGGCTTTTGCCTTTACTCTCAATATATAATCCGAGAAATACAATATATATTGTGTGCAACATTGAATTTATGAAATCATGAAGGGCAAACTCATCGCTCTCAATAGAAGCAAGCGCTGATATGAGCGATAAAAAGGCTGCAAAATAGCAGTAGTTTTTTCCCGCATCCCCAGGTTTATACAATGCAATGATCACCAGGGCCATAGCAGCAGCACTTAGAACGCCAATAGTTTTGTCAAGCACTGAATCTGACTTGAGAGAAAAATAAAGTCCTACCAAAGATATACAACCAAGAAAAATGTATACTCCCCTTACACCTTTAAGATTGTCATTTCTCAAAGGCATGACGAGTATTAAACTAAATAGTACACCAATCCCCCCACCTATTAACGCAACTATTAAACCAGCAATGCCTAAATCTGATAAATCACTATCTACCAAACAATATAACGCCAGATAAACCAGCATTTCAGCCAGCAGCATATTTCCGGCTCGTTTTCCTCTCTTCAAAGATATGTTTTCCGCCATTACTTCACCCCGCTAGTAGTATTGATTGAATCAGTATCAAGATCGCGCTCCATTGTTTCATCAATGGCACGGTTAATAAAACCGTTGATGCTTTCGCCGGTACTCTCTGCATGTTTCCGAACCTTGTCCTTCTTCCCTTTCGGCATAGTAAGGTTAACACGGTCAAGTTTATCATCAATCCACTTGTTTTTGTACTCGCTGTTCCCGGCCAAGATAAACACCTTCTTTCTGTGCTACTATATCACAAAGGAAACATATTACGCAAGACAAACAAAATATCGTATCTTGCGCAAGATTTATTTTGACATCTTGCGCAAGATACTCTATCCTATCCTCAAGGCATATAATGCCAAATAAAAGGAGGAATTGAAAATGACAGAAAAAATGGAAGCTTGGAGCATCGAATTGCAGGATCTGATCGAATGGGCATCATTACATACTGGAGGAAACGCAGAAGCCGCCGCTTTTCTTCTGGAAATGCTGAAAAATGAAATAGACGATTTTGAAGGCGTTCAAATGATTTCCAAAATGGCCGCCGGAAGAATCAAAGCTGTGCTGGATAGCATTGACTTTCTGATCAGTTCCATTCAGACATACGTTGGCGGGACTCATGAGCAGCTCGCGAAGCTCTTAAAGGAAAAGCCAAAGGAAGACGCTGCATAAAAAAATCATGCGTTTCAATAATCAAAGCGCCAGAGGGTTTTGTCCTCTGACGCTTTGATTAACTCTTTTCGTGTTTTCTCCGGTTTTCACGCACACGCGCTTTTTTGCTAATGAAAAACCTATGGCTTTTATAATCCTCTTGTTGCGCCAAAGACAGGGAAAGAGCGGGAAGTGTTCTTCACACAGGAAGTTGCCAAGCTGCTAAAGGAATACCAGGCGGAACAAATCTCGGCTACCAAAAAGAGAGCGGAACGCCTTGAAAAGGATCATAAGCCCCTTGAACTGAAAAAGGTTGCAATCCCCGAATTTGTGTTTACGGAGAAAGGCAACAACGAACCGATGCACCCGGACAGCCCAAACAGATACCTTCAGAAGTTCGGCAAGAAATATGATGTTGCCATTCATGCGCTCAAGCTGCGGCACAGTTTCGCCAGCGTAGCAATCACAAACGGCGCGGATGTGGCCAGCGTTTCGGAGATTCTGGGGCACGCCCAGATCAGCACAACGCTGAACATGTACACGCACGCAAACGAAGAAAGCAAACGGAGAGCCGCAAGCATTGTGCATACAGCTATCGGAAAAGCATAAATATGGGGCCGGTTATAATGACCGGCCCCATATTTATGCTTAATTGGTGTGACTTTTGGTGTGACTTTTTAGCAAAGTCAAGTTATGCCGAAAATGAAAAACTATCGAAAAGTTCACAGATATAAAGAAAAAAGGCAGAAACTCGATGTTTCTGCCTTAAAAAATGGAGCTGGTAATGTGACTCGAACACACGACCTGCTGATTACGAATCAGCTGCTCTACCGACTGAGCTATACCAGCATGGCGGCTTT
>JAEEGL015980652.1_pt1 | contig 18140 bp, 17 predicted proteins | sample 9134231 | NCBI WGS metagenome assembly JAEEGL01 (sample SAMN16246548, study PRJNA631951) | gut metagenome | biome: gut microbiome; feature: rumen; material: fiber-attached | host: Bos | place: Iran: Karaj | collected 2018-10 | reverse complement strand
TACCGAGCTACGGTCGCGAGCTGTTGCTGGACGATGTTGTCCTCACCGACCAGATTTGCAACCCCGTCTCGCACCTGAGAGCCTCCTGTACCGACACCTCGGTGACACTTGTGTGGAGTCCTGAGGGCAATATTAGCTTCACTGCCGTACTCGGCGACGACACCGTGCGGGGAATCACCGACACGTTCTACACTTTCCATCCCCTTGCCAGCAACACCCTCTACAACTATGCCGTCGCTGCCGAGTGTACAAGTATAAGCAGCATCTTCCAGACAGAGAGCATCCAGACAGAGTGCCCGCCGCTAACTATGGACGATATTCCCTACAGAGAGGACTTCGAGAGCTACGAGTATGGATACCAAGAAGATATCGACCCCTGCTGGCGCAGAGGTTCCGTGCCATCCACCGTCTCGGGCAGGCCTCACGCCACACATACGTATATCGGCGAGGACACCGTAGGATTCAATATGAGTTCCGGTTCGAATAACTACCGCTGGGCAGCCCTGCCGCGCCTGGATAGCACGATAGACATCACCGAATTGGAGGTGAACTTTCTTATCGAGCGTCCCGGCAGTGGCGTTAGTCCGATTCCGTACTCGCGCCTGATTGTAGGAGTGGCCGAGGATGTCACCTGGTTCTCGGGGTATTTGCCCGCGGCCAGCATGGAGGTTTCCGTCCCCTCGCTCTCCTACACCTATTCCGGCTTTGTGCCTGTCGACACCGTCGACCTCAGCGACGAACCTGTCGCCTCGCTCCATTCTGTCACGGTGCGGTTCGTGAACTATACGGGCAGCGGCCGGTACATCGTTTTCTATACCCCTTCGCCCGGAAGCGATACTTTGCCCAGCAACGGTTTCGACCTCGACAATATCGAACTGAGGTTGTCGAGATCCTGCCCTACACCCGAGCATGTCCGCGTGACACACGTCACTGCCGACAGCGTCTTCGCCACTTGGGATTGCGGCCTGCATCCCTGTGGAGCCGATGGCAACGCCAACCCCGACCAATGGCTCGTCTATGTCGGCGCACCGGGATTCGACTTTGGAAGCACTTCACCCTATATCTTCTCCGACAACACCGCAGCCATCGGTGGTCTCACGCCAAACACCGATTACGAGATGGTCATTATAGCCAGCTGTGGCGGCAGCGAGGGCTATCCGTCCTATCCCGTACAATTCCACACCCAATGTGCACCGCTCAACAGCCTACCCTTTGTTGAGGACTTCGAGAGCGTCGCCGGCCTCCCCTCATACACCACCTATTCGAACACGAACACCTTGCCTGACTGCTGGCTGCGGCACAATACCAGTGTGGGTGGCGAATATAGCGGTGCTCCCCTTGTCCACAACGACCCAACCTACGCCCACAGCGGACACAACGCTATGCGATTTCACACCGCAAACTATCCCATTATGTGTTCAGACCAGTATGCAATTATGCCCCTCACCGATTCCGTCCTATATCCTGCGAGGGGTCTTCAAGTCTCCTTCTGGTTGCGTACTGCCCATTTTTACTATAACTCATTCATCGTGGTGGGCGTGATGAGCGACCCTGGCGACACCAATACCTTCGTTGCTATAGATACCATCCGTATCGAATCTCTCGGCGACTATTCGCACCATACGGTGAGTATGGCCGGCTACCGCGGCCCCCACGGCCACATAACCTTCAAGGCACCTTTCCAGTCTCCGGTAAACCGACCTTATATCGACGACATCGTCCTTGAAGAGAGACCTTGTTCTCCTGTCGAAGATTTGCATATTGCCTTCACCTCCTGTGACAGTGTTGTAATTGCCTGGAGTGACTCCAGCAATAGGGTCGGTGCCTGGTATCTTGAATACGACACTGTCGACTTCACTCCGGGCATCGGCACAGGGACTCCAATTCAAGTGTTCGATACCTTTTACATCATGTCTGGCCTCACACCCAGCACCACCTACCACATCTACCTCTATCCCGACTGTTTGGATTCTGCTGGGTACCATTATATTGAAGCCACCACATTAGAACCGCCGATTAGTTGTCCACCGCCTCAGAATGTCACGGGCACCGTTTCTGCCGACAGTCTCAGCCTCAGTTGGAATCCCGGTGGCAGTGAAAACGAATGGGAAGTCTCCTATGGTTCCACCACAGTCATCGTTGATACTCCGGCCTATACCTTCAGAAACCTTCCTTTAAGCAACGGTTATACGGTGCATGTTCGCTCCATCTGTAGCCCAGACGACACCTCCTCGGTTGTTACAATCACATTCCCCAACCACAGATATTGGGTCACTGCAATGGCCGATGACCCCGAGCACGGAACGGTAACAGGAGGAGGCATGTACTACAATGGCGACGTAGCCACATTGACGGCCATACCCAATATAGGCTACGAATTCACAGTGTGGAACGACAGCAATACTGCGAACCCGAGAAACCTGTTTGTTACAGGCGACACCACCGTTATCGCCCATTTCCAGCTGATAGACGACAGTATTGGCATATCTGGAATACAAAACCCGGTTTTCGAGATTTATCCCAATCCTGCCAAGGGTACCGTAACGGTCTCTGTCACGGGCTGCAACGGTAGGGCGCACCTGGCAGTGCTCGATTTGTTGGGTCGCGAAGTTGCTATTATTGAAATCCATGATTCAAAAACCGAATTTGATGTTAGTGCACTGCCCCCTGGAGCCTATATTGTTCGCCTTACCTCCGAAAATGCATTCCCATTACTGAGAAAGCTAATTGTCAGATAAATGCACTTATTGCCTTTGTCTGGTTTTTCTAATTATGTCACGTTTTTTTTCGTCAACAGAAATCGCTGCGGTGTTGCTTTAAATAATAGAAGCAATAAAGTGAATGAATTGTTCATAACTTTTTTGTTGCTAGGGAAGTTGTTTTTGGCGGTTTTTATGTATTTTTGTGAATCCTATCTTTGCATGGAGAGGATATGTAAGTACTTGAAATTAAAAATTTAAATAGATTATTATGGATATTACTGGAAGATTAATTAAGATTTTGCCTGAGACTCGTGGCGAATCGGCTCGCGGACCTTGGGTACGTGGCGGATTTGTGATAGAAACCGATGACACTTACCCCCGTCAGGTAGCTTTTACTTTGTTTGGCGAAGACCGACTGGCGATGTTGTCCTCATTGGCAATGAATGCACAAGTGGTGGTGACTTTCTCTCCGGAGTCGCGTGAGTACAACGAACGTTGGTACACCGACCTGCGTTGCATCCGTGTGGTGGCCTTGGGTGCCGCTCCCGCCGCACCTGCCGCTGCAGCCCCTGCTGCATCCACCGCAGCTCCTGCAGCCCCTGCTGCTGCACCGGCTCCGTTTGCCTCGCAACCCAGTGGATCGGACGACGACCTGCCGTTCTAAAACTCTTTTTTTTGAAATAAGGGGTGGATGTATTTCACCCCTTTTTTATTTTTGGTTATGGAAAAAAGTGAACTGAGAAAAATAGTGCGTGAATCCAAGAGGGCGGTTCCCTACGCAGAGAAGGTGCGTCTTTCAATGCCTATCATGGAAAAGGTTTCATCGCTGGATATTTTCCGTCGCTCAAACACGGTGTTACTGTATTGGTCGATGGACGATGAAGTTTACACGCATGATTTTGTAGAGCAGTGGTATAACGAGAAATGTTTGTTGTTGCCCTGTGTGGACGGCGACGACTTGCTGCTTAGACAATACACGGGTCTCGAAAGCATGCAGCCGGGTCCGCAATTTGGCATTTTGGAGCCGACGGGTCCGGTATTCACACAGCTGGAGTCGGTGGATATGATAGTAGTTCCCGGTGTGGCTTTCGACCGTCGCAACAACCGTATGGGGCGGGGACGCGGTTTCTACGACCGCTTGCTGAAGTCTACTCCCCGTGCTTTGAAAGTGGGAGTGGCTTTTGATTTTCAGATGTTTGATGAAATACCGACCGAACCGTTCGACGTGCCGATGGATGTAGTTATCAGCGGTTTGTCATGCGATTGAAAAGGAGCAATAGTAACGCCATCAGCAGTGCCATGGAGGCGAGGATAATCCAGAAGGCGGTGGTATTGGAGACGAAGGGGAAGTCGACGTTCATGCCGAAAAGGCTGGTGACCACGGTCAACGGAAGCATGATGGTGCTGAAATAGGTCAGCACACGCATGATGTCGTTGGTGCGGTTGGCCTGTAAAGAATCGAAAGTTTTGGAAAGGCCTTCAATCAATTCACCGTAATCTTCCACAAGGTCGTACATTTTCTGGTACTGGTCGAGGATATCGCCCCAGTAGTCTTCCATATCCACTTGGTCGGGATTGACGAAACCTTTGATGCCACCACTTTCAAACATGTGGAGCACACGCAGCTGTGGTTTAAAGGAGGTGTTGAGAAGGATGATGTTGCGTCGGGTGATGGAGATGAGCTCGATGATGCTGCGGGCTTTTTTGTTGAAGATGTCGTAGTTGATAAGGTCCACTTCCGATCCTACGCGCAGGATGAGCTGGTAGGTTTCGAGCATCAAACGGTCGAGGATGGTGTAGAGCAGCAGGTCGCTGCATGAAAGGGCTTTCAGTGTATCTTCGTCCTGTTCGGCAAGGTCTTCCTCCATTTCGTCGAAGAGTTTCTTCACCACCCAGTGGGATTTACCAATGGTGATGATATAGTCTTTGCCCCAGAAGATTTTTACCTCCCGGATACGGATGAACTTGTTGCCTTTATCGAAATAGGGAAAGTTAAGAATCAGGAAGTAGTAATCGTCGTATTCGTCAATTTTCGGACGCTGGTTGGTACCACGGCAGTCCTCAATGTCCAAAGGGTGGAAATTGTATTCTTCAAGCAGAAAACGGAAGTCTTCTTCGCTCGGATTGGTTATATGTTGCCACTTTAAGGACCCGTGCTGGATGGTCTCAATCATGGTTTCCTCCCTTCTTTTTTAGGCGATCACATTGGTGGTCAGTATTCTACATTCCTGTTGGCTGTTTGGTTTGAAACTGCAAAAATACAATTTTTTTATTTATCCAAAGAAAATTATTCGGGTTTGTGGTTGCCACCGAAAATCGAGCCAATCCATTGACGGTTAAGTTTGGCGATGTTCTGACGTTTGATTTGCTTGGGACATTCGGCTTCGCAGGCGTAGGTGTTGGTGCAACCGCCAAAGCCCAGTTCGTCCATGCGGCATATCATCTTTCTGACGCGGTCTTGTGCTTCGACCTGTCCTTGCGGCAGCATTGCCAAATGGGTCACTTTGGCACCCACAAAGAGCATGGCACTGGCGTTCTTGCAAGCGGCGACACAAGCACCGCAACCGATGCACTCGGCGGCATCCATGGCTATGTCGGCAAAGCGCTTGGGAACGGGAATTGTGTTGGCGTCGGGCACACCGCCGGTGGTGACGCTGACATAGCCGCCGGCTTGGATGATTTTGTCGAAAGCGCTGCGGTCGACAACGAGGTCGCGGATGATGGGGAAGGCTTTGGCGCGCCAAGGTTCTATCCATATCTCGTCACCGTCGTGGAATTTGCGCATGTGAAGCTGGCAGGTGGTCACACCGTCGTCGTTGCCGTGGGGGCGTCCGTTGATGTAGAGACCGCACATGCCGCAGATGCCTTCGCGACAGTCGTTGTCGAAACAGACAGGGTGGGCGATGTTGTCGTTGATGAGCTGTTCATTGAGGATGTCGAGCATTTCGAGGAACGAGCAATCGGGCGAGATGTCGGTGACATTATAGGTTTCAAAATGACCTTCGGATTGAGCGTTTTCCTGCCGCCATATATGGAGTGTAAAATTCATGGTCTGTTTTTGTTGATGGGTTATAAAGTGCGCTTCGCTTGAAAGGTTCGGGTTTCCGTTATCAATTTTTATAGTTGCGTGTGGCGATTTTGATGTGTTCGTAGTTGAGATCTTCTTTGTGGAGGGTTTCAGATTTCCCATGACCTTGGTACTCCCAAGCGGCGACATACATAAAGTTTTCATCGTCGCGTAGGGTCTCACCGTCTTCGGTTTGGCTTTCGGTACGGAAATGGCCTCCGCACGATTCTTTGCGGTGTAGTGCGTCGGCAGCAATAAGGCGTGCCAGTTCGAAATAGTCGGCCAGACGGAGCGCTTTCTCCATTTCGGGATTGAAACTCTCGATGTCGCCAGGAACATGGACATGCTGCCAGAATTCCTCTTCCAGCTCGTCAATCATCTTAATTGCTTTTGTCAGGCTTTCTTCGTTGCGGCTCATACCCACCTGTTCCCACATAATGTGGCCGAGTTGTTTATGGAAGTGGTCGACGGTTTTGTCGCCCTTGATGTTCATCAGTCGTTCCTCACGGTCACGGACGGACTTCTCGGCTTCTTCAAATTCGGGAGTGTCGGTAGAAATATGCCCCACGGTGATTTGGTCGGCCAGATAGTTCTGCAGTGTGTAGGGAAGCACGAAATATCCGTCGGCGAGACCCTGCATGAGAGCAGAGGCACCGAGACGGTTGGCTCCGTGGTCGCTGAAGTTGGCTTCGCCTGCGGCGAAAAGGCCGGGGATGGTAGTCTGGAGTTCGTAGTCCACCCACAGTCCGCCCATGGTGTAGTGTACGGCAGGGTAGATCATCATGGGGGTCTCGTAGGGGTTTTCGTCGGTGATTTTTTGGTACATCTGGAAAAGGTTGCCGTATTTCTGCTTTACAACACTGACACCGAGTCGCTGTATGGCGTCGCTGAAATCGAGGAAGACAGCCAGCCCCGTGGGACCTACACCATATCCGGCGTCGCAGCGCTCTTTGGCGGCACGCGATGCCACGTCGCGCGGTACCAGGTTGCCAAAGGCGGGATATCGGCGCTCCAGATAGTAGTCGCGGTCTTCTTCGGCAATATCGTTGGCTTTCTTCTGTCCGGCACGGATGGCTTCAGCATCCTCTTTCTTCTTGGGTACCCAGATGCGACCGTCGTTTCGGAGACTTTCACTCATCAGGGTAAGCTTCGACTGGTATTCGCCGTGGACGGGAATGCAGGTGGGATGGATTTGCACATAGCATGGGTTGGCGAAAAAGGCGCCTTTGCGATGGCATATCCACGCCGCACTGCCGTTGCTGTTCATGGCATTGGTGCTGAGGAAATAGACATTTCCATAGCCTCCGGTGGCCAGCACCACGGCATGGGCGGCATAGCGTTCCAGTTTCCCTGTAACCATATTCCGAACAATGATTCCTCGGGCCCGTTCCTTACTGTTGTTGTCTTTCTTCAACACCAATTCCTCCATCTCGCAGCGGTTGTGGAGATGCACGGTTCCGCGTTCAATCTCACGGCTGAGGGCGCCGTAGGCACCTAGGAGCAGCTGCTGCCCCGTCTGTCCGCGGGCATAGAAGGTACGGCTTACCTGTGCACCACCAAATGAACGGTTGTCGAGCAGTCCACCATAGTCGCGGGCAAAAGGTACACCCTGAGCCACACATTGGTCGATGATGTCGCCGCTGACTTCGGCCAGACGATAGACGTTGGCTTCGCGGGCGCGATAGTCACCGCCTTTGATGGTGTCGCGAAACAGGCGTTCCACGCTGTCACCGTCGTTCTGGTAGTTCTTGGCAGCGTTGATGCCGCCTTGGGCAGCGATGCTGTGAGCCCGGCGGGGCGAGTCCTGAATACAGAAGATGTCAACGTTGAAGCCTAGCGCACCGAGCGATGCGGCAGCCGAAGCACCGGCAAGTCCTGTGCCGACAACGATAATGTCGAGCTTGCGTTTGTTGGCAGGATTGACCAGCTTCTGTGAGGTTTTATAACGGGTCCATTTATCAGCAAGAGGACCTTCCGGTATTTTGGAGTCTAAATTCATTGCTATAAGTTCTTTTAAGGTCTTTAATGATCTTAGGATCTTTATAGTCCTAAGAAAACAGCTATCGGCACAATGGCGAAACCGAGGCAGATAATCCAGCAGTAGATGATGCCTAGCACCTCAATCAAACGATTGTACTTGTAATGGTTCAATCCGAATGTCTGGAATGCCGATTCGAAACCGTGACGTATGTGGATGCCGACCAGGGCAAAGAAGACCAGATAGCAGAGCACAATATGCCAGACCTTGAATTTTTCGCGCGCCATGTGATAGAAGTCGGGCTCGAACTCCACTTCCGTAAAACTTTGCTGGAGAAAATTGCGGTCTTCGGCTTTGATGTTGCGAATCCACTTCATGTCTTTGCTCAGATTGCCGTTGCCAACCAGGTCGTACAGCCTTAGTTGGACCTCTTCGCTGATTTCATTTTCGGGATTGGCGAGTGCCAAGGAGAACTGCTCCGTCTTGGCCATGTACTTTCCTTCCACAAAGTTCATCTTGACAAAATAGAAATCGTAGAAGTGGAATATGATGCATACCAGCAGCAGACTTCCGGTAATCATCGCCAGTTTACTTCCTTTGGCTGTTTTGGTTTTGCTGGGCTGGTGGTAGCGTACCGGACGTTTCTTGCGGTTGCAGAACCACAGGTAGGTGGCCAGGCATATATGCAGCAGGAAACAGGCAAACAGGCCGATTTCGGCTATTTTGACAAAGATATTGGTGCCCATAAAGTGGCAGAAAGCACTGTAGGCATCGCCGCCGTCTTTGGCCAGAATAAACAGGTTGGCGCACATGTGAAACAGCAGGAACACCAGTAGGAAGGTTCCGAACAGCGCCAACAGCATTTTCTTGGTAATGGAACTGAGTTTGATGATTTTTTCGGTGGACATGAGGATGCGTAAGAATTTAATAGTTTAAAGAGTTTGAATGGCCCTCCTGCCTTTTCGGCGTAGCGGCCCTTTTAAGCCTTCTCGGCATAGAAACCCTTTTGTTTTTGATTAAAGAAACGCCTGGAAGTATCCTTTGGCGTTGAATTCGAGTTTGGTGCCGTCGGTAAGCTGGATTCTGTATCGGCGGGTGGTCTTGCTTACCCAAACAATCTGCTGACCTTCGTAGTATTTGTCGATATGGGAGAGCATTGCCTTGGGCAGCAGGCTGGTGGGTACACCACCGTAGCTCTTGACTTCAATCCATTGGCCGTTGGCGTTGAACTTGATGGTGGAGCCGTCTTCGACCGATGCTTTGTATTCGATTTTTTTGCCTTCTTTGTTGCGCCAAGCGTCAACGATAGGAGCACCGTTCCACGCTGCGCTAATGGTTTTGCGTGCCTGGGCAGGCAGCTTGGTGCTGCTTATCTGTGTGATTTGTGCCGATGCTGCCACTGAGATGGCAACAAAAGTCAAAAAGGTTAAAATCAGTTTTTTCATTGTTTTATAATGTTGATATAATATTCGCTTAATTATTTTTTTTCAAGGTGCTCATGGCCTATGGCAGATAGGGGCGTTTTATTGCTGTATTGTCTTTTTTTTACTTCCATTTTTACTCCCTATTTTACTTCCACTTAAATATTAATATTCCAGTCGCTCTGCATGCCGTTCCGGGCTGATGCCGTCATTGTGGCTGTAGGCAAGATGTCCGTTGACGAAAGTCATCTCCACGCGACTGTGGAAGGTCTGTCCTGTCAAGGGCGACCAGCCACATTTGTAGTGCAAACTTTCATTTGTTACGGTGTTTTCTACACCGGGTTTGATAAGTGTAAGGTCGGCTTGGTAGCCTTCGCGGATGAAACCGCGGTTGCGGATGCCAAACAAGGTGGCGGGGTTGTGGCACATAAGCCGCACGATGAGAGGCATCCAAGTGTCGCGGAACTCCTGTTGTTCCTGCTCGTTGTAGCTGTTATTGAAGAGTGGTTCCAGCATCATGATAAGCGAGTGCTGGATGGAGGGTATGCCGCCAGGAGCGTCGAAATAACGCTGTTGTTTGCTGGCCAGCGTATGGGGGGCGTGGTCGGTGGCGATAGTGTCGATGAGCCCGTCGTAGAGGGCGGCCCACAGCGCCAGCCGGTCTTCGTTGCGTTTGATGGCTGGGTTGCATTTGATGAGGTTGCCCAGCTCGGCATAGTCGCGGTCGTCAAACCAAAGGTGGTTAGGGGTCACTTCGGCGGTGACATGTTTCTGTTCCAACGGCATATTGCTCAGCAGATCCAGCTCGGTGGCGGTACTGATATGGGCGATATGGAGGCGTGTCTTGTAGCGTCGGGCACGTTCGATGGCTTTGTAGGTGCTCACATAGCAGGCTTCGGTGGTGCGGATTTGCGGATGCAGTGCCGCTGTCTCGCGTTCGGTGCCGGCACATTCCATCTTGAAGTTGCGCAGGTTGGCCTGCACGATGTCCTCTTCCTCGCAATGGGCAACGATGAGCTTCTTGCTTTGAGAAAAGAGTTTGTCAAGTGCCTGAGGATTGTTGACCAGCATGTCGCCTGTGCTGCTTCCAAGGAATAGTTTTATGGCGGCATATTTCGACGGGTCGGCCTGCAGCAGTTCGTCGATATTGCTGTTGGTGGCGCCAAGCATAAACCCGTAGTTGGCCATGCTTTTCTCGGCAGCGAGGGCAATTTTCTCTTCCAGCAAGGGCAGGGTGGTGGTCTGCGGTTTGGTGTTGGGCATGTCGACAAACGAGGTGACGCCACCCGCCACAGCAGCACGGCTTTCCGTGGCGATGTCAGCCTTCTCTGTCAACCCTGGTTCCCGAAAATGCACATGCGTGTCGATGACACCGGGCAAAAGCAACATCCCAGAGGCCTCTATTGAACGGAGAACGGAGAACGGAGAACGGAGAACAAAGTTACAAGGGGCTACTTTGAATATAATATCGTTTTTGATATACACGTTGCCTGTGAATATCTTTCCCTCGTTGACTATTGTTGCGTTCATTATTTCTATTAGACCGTTATTTTCCATTGCTTTTTGCTGTTTTAATGGATGATGTCAAAAGTGCAATGATTTCATTGACGTCGTTGTTTAGCGAGTCATAGGCCTTTTCGTCTATGATCTTTGCAGCAAATAATAGTTCAATCCAATATTGGGTTTCGTCTGCTTCTTTTAGTGCGATGGAGTATTTGTTAACGAAATCTGGACTGCTTTGGGCATTTCGTCCTTCGCGAATGTTTGCCCCAATGCTTGTACCGCTTCTTAAGATTTGTTTGCTTAAGACAAACTCTTTTTTGACATCTGTAAGAAACGTATACAGATTGACAATCCTTAGTGCAAAGTCAAAACTCTTATCACGTATAACATTTGCCATCTGATCTCGTTCTCCGTTCTCCGTTTTCCGTTCTTCAAAACTTGTTCTTCTCGCTCCAACGGCGGCCTGCTTCGTAGGCTTCGGCGGAGGTGGTGTAGATATTTTTCACCACAAACTGGCCTGTATGGTCGATGCAACCCCAGCGGCCGTCCATTTTGGCGGGAGCGGCACGGTTGTTCCAGGTCTTGATAAACAGTTTGGCATCCTCGAAGGTGGGTTCAATGACCCATTGCCCTTTGAAGTTAACGTAACCCCAATAGCCAGTGGTGTGGTTTTTGATGGGGTAAAGCCAATGTCCCAGCTCTTGGTCGTTGTCCCATTCATAGCCTGCCTGGTAGGCTTCGCTCGAAAGGGTGAAGACGTTCCGCGACAGCAATTCGCCGTTGTTGTCGATGCTGGCCCAATAGCCGTCGAGTTTGCAGGTGGCGAAGAGACCGGTGTCGTTGATGAAGTGGCTGGCACCTTCGTAGATGGGGCTGATGGCCCATTCGCCTTCATAGTCCACCCATCCGTATTTGCCGCTGGCGATGTCGGTAACAGGCAGCCGCCAGTCGTTGATGTTGCGTCCGTGTTCTTTCTGGCTCAAGGCGTAGTCAGCATCCTCGCGGGTGTAGAAGATGCAGCGCGACACACTGTTGCCGTTGCGGTCGATGGATCCCCAACGGCCGTCTTTTTTCACTTGGGCATAAATGTAGTTATGGTCGTCACCGAAATAGTCATAGGCCTCGTATTCTGCGGCAATCACCCAACGGCCCAGATAGTTGACGTAGCCCCATTTGCCGGTTTCTTTGTCTTTGGTCGGGTAGCGCCAGGTGTCGTAGTGGCGTCCGTGGACCCATTGCTTGCCGGCCAGTTCGGAGTGCTCCTTGGCCATAAAGGTCGGCTCGATGACCATGACCCCTTTGCGGTCGATGCAGCCCCATCGTCCGTCGGTCTTGACAGAGGCGAAACTCATGGGTTCGTCACCCTGGAAGAGCGTGGCACCTTCATAGATGGGTTCGAACTTCCAGTTGCCGTAATAGTCCACAAAACCCCATTTGCCGTCGGCGGGATTCTGCGCAGGATAGAGCCATTTGCCGGGTTCGTCGCCCTTCTCCCATTCTTTTCCGGCAGCTTCGGCTTCTTGGCTGGTGTAGAAGATATTGCGGACAATCAGTTGGCCGCGGTTGTCGATACATCCCCAGAAACGGTCCACTTTCACCACGGCGAAGCGTTTGAAATGACCTTGAAACTCGAAAGCGTAAGCAAATTGGGGTGCAATCTGCCATGCACCGTCGGCGTTCTTATAGCCATAGAGTTTGGTGCTGGATTGCATTTCAAGTTTCTGAGCATCAGCACTCCAAGCGAATGCTGCAACCAATGCCAAAAGCAATGATATTTTTTTCATATATGCTGTTTTTATATATACAATTAAAATGCAAAAATACGAAAAATATTACATACGTTGAAAAAAATGTTCGTTGTGTGTGTTTTTTTCGTATATTTGCAAAACCAAAACGAAGAAACCTCTGTTTGTATTTGACTGATTTTGAAGATTCATTTTTTTAGATATCATGATGATGCCAGTATGGTGGATGCGCTGCTCAACGGCAACGAGGGTGCAGTGCGCTATGTCTTTTACGACCATTACAGGGCTTTATTGAGTCATAATTATGCCAAGACATGCAGCGGCAAGCATGTGGAGTATGAAGACTTGGTGCAAGAATTATACATTTATTTGAGCGACAATGGCTGGGAACGGCTGCGTCGCTACGATGTTTCGATGCCTTTTGTTAATTGGTTTTCAGTGGTATCCTATCGTTTTTTCAAAGATTTTTCACGTTCGATGATAGATTCGACAGAGGAGTTGCCTATATCTAATATGAACGACCATGATGCGTGGCTCTCCACCTGGTCGGAGGTCTCGCAAACGCTGAGAGGCGACCTGCAAAGAGTACTTCCTTTTCTGGAACCTCCGCGCGACAGGCAGATTCTGAAATCCTTCCTGATTGACGATGAAGAGCCCGAGGTTGTTGCCAAGCAACATGGCGTGACGGTTGACAACCTGTACAACATCAAGCGCAGAGCCTTGGCTCGTTTGGTAAAAAACTATTTGATAGACTATAAAATATAACCCATGACGCACGACAACCACATAGATGATGAAATGCTGGCCCGTTATTTAAGCGGAATTGCCACGGCAGAGGAAGATAATGCCGTTGTGGAGGCGGTGGGCGATAACGCAGAATTGGAATCGGAAATCCTCTACATGGCAGATGCCATTGCCGCCCAACGTCGTGCCGAGCAGGAACAACGTAAAGCTGCTGTAGTACGCCGCCGCGTGTGGTCTATTGCCGCAATGGTGGCCGTGGTGTTGGTGTCAGGTGTGGTTTGGATTGCAAACAGGAATGACAACAAGGGCGTTTTGGTGGCTGAGAACCATATGGATCCCATAACGGTAGAAATCCAACCAGATCCCATGGCGGCAGATATCCATGACGATGATGCCTCTGTTGTTCAGATAAATGACAATCGTTTGGTTTCGTCACCAACAAGAAGATCAACAGGTACTTTTGACGAAACCGGCTCGAAACTAAAAAAAGTGCAGAAAGATTTCGACAATCGAATCGCGAAGGATTATTTAGAAGAACGCGCAGCTTCCTCTGAATATAAGAGACTGTCACACGTTGTTTTTGATAGACTTGAAAATCAATCCTATTCTTACAATAGTAACAAAGTTAATCCCTTGGAGGTTTTCTATCCCGGCAGTCAGAATGAAAAGGTAAGCAAAAATAACGATATCACCTTCAAGTTCCGCAATATTGGCGGTACTTGTATGTTGGTGGTGAAGAATGCCGAAGGAGTGGAAATAATCCGTGTCGACGTGTCGGACAAGGATTCGTACATACTGTTGCACGATACATTCAGCAACACGGGTAGCCTTACGTGGATGCTTACGCATGTTGGCTCCGAAGGTGACGAAATCAGACGTTCCGGTACGATAGTATTGATAGAATAACTGGTATTTTTGTAAAAACCGGTCGTTTTTTTATTCTTCTTATAAAACTAAATTTCATCAGTATGAAAAGAACATTTTTTTTCTTACTCGCTATCGCTATGTCCTTTAGTGTAAGGGCGCAAGACGGAGAAAATGTTTCTCCCGTCGGTAGCCTGAATATTGTGAGTGGAGGATTATCGATATGGGATAATCCTGTGAATTTAAAAACGGTTTCGGATGTTGATGTGGATATCCCCCAGGCTGTGGTCGATAGCAATTACCGTGTCCATGTCATGATTATTGCCAACCAAGACTATGTGGATGAGTGTCCTGTGGAAACGGCGTTGAACGATGGCCGCGTCATGCGGGAATACTGTATCCACATGCTGGGTATTCCTGAAGAACAGGTGATATTCAAAGCGAACTGCACTGGACTGCAGATGGAGCGGGCGGTCAAGGATTTTGCAAGAGATATGGAATACAATTCCAGAAAAGAAGACCTTTTCTTGTTTTTCTACTTCGGACATGGAACAAGCAGTCCCAACATGAATGAGGACGACAAGTATCTCTTGCCTGTCGACGGTACACTGGCCAACATTGGCCAGGAGGGAATGAGTCTTAAGCGGATAATAAAGGAACATTTCGAAAAGAAAAAACCGTCGCGATTGGTAATCTACTTGGAAAACAGTTCCTGTAGATCGAATATCGAAGTCTACCAAGACAGGATTATAGCTTTGAATCAGTTCGCCTGTCACGATAATCAGTTGCGGTCGGCGAAAACCGTAAGGTCGAATACAGCTGCACCGAGTTTTGTTTTGGAACCGGTTCCAGACGACAATTTCAAGGGAAATATTGTTGTTGTCTGTGCCTCGTCTCACAATGAAACAGCCTATGCGTTGTCGTCACAAAACCATAATGTTTTTACCTATGCTTTTTTGAAAGCGCTGAAGCAAAGCGGTGGAGACATCACGTTGGGCGAATTGTTTGACAACGCCATAGAGGCTGCAAGCAATATGGCCTGGCGGGAATTGCGATGTGAACAGAGACCGACAATCACCGCATCCACCACGTTGGGTGATGCATGGAGACTGTGGAAACTCTCAATGTGACAAGACTTTTAAAAAAAATGGATATGAAACGATTTGTATTGATTTTCGCACTGTTGTTTTTTGCTGCCCATGCTGTGGCGCAAAAGGTCAGTAATGTCAGTTTTGTCCAAGATGGACAGCAAGTACTGATTACGTATGAACTATCGGATTGGGCCGACATCTACGTGGAAGTTTCTACCGATGGCGGCTATACCTATGGAATGATTGACATGCGGCATGTTTCTGGCGATGTGGGAAATGATGTTCCTCCAGGAGCCATACGGCAGATAACTTGGGATGTGTTGCAGGACTGTGAGAGATTACAGGGAGAACTTGTATGTTTCCGTGTCGCAGCCATAGAACATGCAGTGTTAGAAGTTGAGGAAGATGAAGACTATGATGTGATAAATGGAACAGATTTGATAACAATGGTTCCGGAAGAAGAAGCGGAAGTTGATGAAGAGAAATACTTCGTTGTTTTAGAAAGGGATGCCGAATACCCCAGAGGTTTCGATTCGCTCTACGCTCACCTTGTCCGAAATATCCACTATCCCCAGCTGGCACGTGACAATGGTGTTTCGGGGACTGTGAAAGTCAAATTCACCATTGGTAAAAACGGTTCTATAATCAAAGCATGTATTCTTAACGATATTGGCGGCGGTTGTGGCGAAGAGGTTTTTCGGGCGATAAAAAGCATGCGTTGTTGGCGGCCCGATAGATATGTAGTTCGTTCTGTAAATAAGGATTTTACAATTAACATTACATTTTATTTGGTATAGTTTGGAATTTGAAAATCTTGACAAACTTTAGACATGAAATCTTGTAAATCAATAATTGTTTTGCTGGCATTATTTTTGTTGCTCCCGGAATGGGTTGCGGCGCAAAATCCCAGTAGGGTCACGGTTAGGGCCTCTGGCGTTGCCATGGGTACGGATATAGCAGTAACCAAGCAGAATGCTTTGTACGATGCCAAGCGAAATGCATTGAATGAGGCAGGCATTGGTGAGAGGGTGCAATCCATTTCGGTTGTTGTGTTGGGCGACACGACGCTTTTGATGAAAAATACGGTCTTGGAAGTCGGACTTCTCGAACTCGACGGCAAGGTGCACGTTAAGGAGGCAAAATATGAGGGCCGTCTTGAAGATATCGACAATAGCGACCAAGTGATAATCAATTGCACAATTGTTGCAGAGGTAGAGATTGAAGAAACGCCTGTGGATGAAACCTTCCAATTTAGATTGGATGGTTTGAAAAGCGTTTATCGCGACGGCGAATTGGTGACAATGGATATCACTCCCTTCGCCGACTCAGGTTGCTACATGCGTGTCTTTTGGTTTAACGACCTCCCTTCCGGAGCGGTGACAGGTGCGGAACTGTATCCGGGTAATGTCTATAATGATTTGAAGATAAACTATGAGGAGGTGTTTCGCTTTCCCGAGTTGTCAAAAGAATATTACAAGGAAGGGATGGAACCCCATCGTATGCGCGCACATATCCAGCCAGACAATTCAGAGGGGGTTGCCCTCTTCTTCTTTGTGGCTTTGAAAAAGAAAATCAGATACAACGGACATAATTATTCTTACGAAGAATTCATTAACTGGCTTATGAAAATCCCTGCTAATGAACGATATGTGGTATGCTATCCGGTAAAAATCATAAAATAGGAATATTTTTTTGGGGGGGGATGATAGATTTGTCAAGGAAGTTGCCTATCTCTATTTGAAAGGCCGAAAGATACAGGTTCGGCACGTAAGGATAGACAATTATTAACCTTTAAAACATATCAAAAATGAAAAAAATCAGTATTATTCTCGGAATGGCCTTTGTTGCCTTGATCATGATGGCTTCTACACCTGTTGACACTCCCAGCCGCAAAGACACCAAGGGGGCAAAAAAAGAGGCCAAACGTCTAACCAAAGAAGGTTTTGTAACGATGGGACTTCCTCTAGAAAGCCAGTTGGCGTCCTATTATACCATGGTGCGTGAAGTGAATGATGAGGGAGAACCCAAGTACCTGCAGGAGTCTGCCATTGCCACGGCCAATACATACAATACTGCCGAAATGGAAGCCAAAAACGTTGCCAAAGTGCGTTTGGCACAGCAGATTCAGACCATGGTGTTAAGCGAAGCGAAAATCTATCTGGCAAATCAGCAAATGTCGGCAGATGAGGCTGCTTCTTACTCCAAAGCACTAGAGAAGAGCACGCTTATGATGGCTCAGAAATTGAATCGAGTCATCATTGGACAAGATTATTACCGTGTGCTGAAAAACAAAAACTATGAGGTTCATGTGGTGCTGCTTTACGACTGCAAATCTGTGAGAAACATGATTCTGGAAGATGCCCGCGAAGAACTCAAAAACGACCTTGACAATTTTTCCCCGGAATATGAGATGTTTTTGAAAGATATCGTCAACAAGGGTGTAAAAGGAAGCAATGAGATAAAATAGTCTCCAAGCCCATAAATACATCTTTTGCCGCCCCATGAGACGTCTCGTGGGGCGGCTCTTTTTCCCTTTGGACAATCGCTGAAAAAACAACTTCCTTCGAATAAATTTTGCCGTTTTTATTATTTATACTATCTTTGCATTTTACAAAAAATGTTAATAATCTATAAACTTATTTGATATGCAAAGAGATACCGAAATTTTCGACCTCATTAAGAAAGAACGTGAGCGTCAAACCAAAGGCATCGAGCTGATTGCCTCCGAGAACTTTGTCAGCGACCAGGTGATGGAAGCCATGGGCAGCGTGATGACCAACAAATATGCTGAAGGCTATCCTGGAAAGCGTTACTATGGCGGTTGCCAGGTCGTCGACCAAAGCGAGACTATCGCTATCGAACGTGCCAAGAAACTCTACGGTGCATGCTGGGCCAATGTACAGCCCCACAGCGGTGCTCAGGCCAACATGGCTGTTTTCTTGGCTTGCCTCAACAGCGGCGACACTTTCATGGGTATGGACCTCAACCACGGTGGCCACCTCTCGCACGGCAGCCCCGTCAACTT
>JAEEGL015716647.1_pt1 | contig 18140 bp, 18 predicted proteins | sample 9134231 | NCBI WGS metagenome assembly JAEEGL01 (sample SAMN16246548, study PRJNA631951) | gut metagenome | biome: gut microbiome; feature: rumen; material: fiber-attached | host: Bos | place: Iran: Karaj | collected 2018-10 | reverse complement strand
TGTAACCCCCTTGTAGCATATCTGTAATTTTCTAAATTTTTACCTAATAGAATACTCGAGACCCTTGCGATGATGTTGTATAGTGACATTTTGTTGACCGAGCTGCGCCCCGAAGTTGGCTCAATTGGTTAGAGCAGCGGACTCATAACCCGAGTGACCCCCTTTTTGAGGTAATTAGAGAATGAATATTGCGATTGTTGGAACCGGTTATGTTGGCCTTGTTAGCGGCACATGTTTTGCCGAAATGGGTGTCAATGTCACTTGCGTCGATGTGAACCAGGCAAAGATTGAATCCCTCCAAAAGGGCGAAATTCCTATTTACGAACCCGGCCTCGATGAGATGGTTCTCCGCAACCAGCGCGAAGGCCGCCTGAAGTTCACAACCGATCTCGCAAGTATCCTTGACGATGTCGAGATGGTTTTCAGCGCCGTGGGTACGCCCCCGGATGAAGATGGTTCTGCAGACTTGCAGTATGTTCTCGCCGTGGCACGCACTTTCGGTCAAAATATCAAGAAGTACACCGTTCTCGTAACCAAGTCTACAGTCCCGGTTGGCACCGCCAAGAAGGTCAAGGCTGCCATCCAGGAAGAACTCGACAAGCGTGGCGTGAACGTCCCGTTCGACGTGGCCAGCAACCCGGAATTTTTGAAAGAAGGAAGCGCCATCACGGACTTCATGAAGCCCGACCGTGTGGTGGTGGGTGTTGAAAGCGAACAGGCCAAGGAACTAATGACCCGCCTCTATCGCCCGATGATGCTCAACAACTTCCGTGTGATTTTCACCGACATCCCGAGTGCAGAAATGATTAAGTACGCCGCGAACTCCATGCTCGCGACCCGCATCAGTTTTATGAACGACATCGCGAACCTTTGCGAACTCGTGGGTGCCGACGTGAACATGGTCCGCAAGGGCATCGGTAGCGACACCCGCATCGGTTCCAAGTTCCTTTACCCTGGCTGCGGCTACGGTGGAAGCTGTTTCCCGAAGGACGTGAAGGCCCTCATCAAGACCGCCGAAAAGAACGGCTACAAGATGGGAGTGCTGAAGGCTGTTGAAGATGTCAACGAATACCAAAAGACAGTGCTTTTCAACAAGCTCGCCAAGCGCTTTGGCGGCGAAGCAAACCTCAAAGGCAAGACCATTGCTATATGGGGCCTCGCTTTCAAGCCGGAAACTGACGATATGCGCGAAGCGACCGCCCTCGTGCTGATTGACTTGCTCACTAAGGCCGGTGCTACCGTCCGCGTGTATGACCCGGTTGCCATGAACGAATGCAAACGTCGCGTGGGCGACATCGTCACGTACTGCAACGACATGTACGAAGCATTGCTCGATGCCGACGCCCTGTTGCTCGTGACCGAATGGAAGCAGTTCCGCATGCCGAGCTTCGGCGTGATGAAGAAGTCCATGAAAAACGCCCTCATCATTGATGGCCGCAACATCTACGACGCCAAGGAACTTGCAGAGGCGGGAATCGAGTATAGTGCCATCGGGTGCTGAAAATACAGATTAATATTGTCTAATAGCGTTTCAAAACATGAATGATAAAATATCTCTAAATAGCAAACGGGTGATAAAAAACACTCTGATGCTTTATTTTAGAATGTTTTTTATTATGGGTATTGGGCTTTATACGAGCCGAGTAATACTTCAAACATTAGGTGTTGTTGATTTTGGTATTTATAATGCAGTTGGCGGCTTTGTTGCGTTGTTTGCTATCGTGAGTAAATCTTTGTCAGGAGCGGCCAGTAGATTTCTAAATTATGAAATGGGTAGGGGGAATGCTGAGGCGTTAAAGAAAGTTTTTTCGACAACGGTAACGATTCAGCTGATATTGTGTTTGATTATTGTTGTGTTGGCTGAAACCGTTGGGCTATGGTTTTTGAAGAATAAGTTGATAATTCCTGACGAACGTCTTGTAGCTGCTAAATACTGTTTTCAATTATCGCTTATTACATTCTGTATGCATCTAATATCTGTTCCATATAATGCGGCAATCATAGCGCATGAGAACATGAAGACATTTGCTTTTGTTTCTATAGTAGAAGGTGTCGCGAAATTAGGGATTGCCTTCTTGATAGCGGCATCGCCGATAGATAAGTTGATTTACTATGCAATTCTTCTGTGTGCGTTACAAGTTATAATACAGTTGATGTATGTGGTTTTCTGTAAAAGAAACTATCAGGAATGTACTTATCACTTTGTTCATGACAAGGTCTTGTTTAAACAGCTTTTTAGTTATGCGGGGTGGGGCTTTATCGGTTCAACCTCTGGCGTATTGCGAAATCAAGGTATAAATGTCCTTCTAAATATGTTTTTCGGTCCCGCGGTAAATGCCGCGAGGGCGGTGTCAAATCAGGTGTTGCATGCTGTGGATGGATTTGTGCAAAATTTTATGACGGCAGTAAAGCCGCAAATGACCCAATTGTATGCAGCAGAAAAATATGATGATATGATAAAGATTATGCTGCTGAGCATGAGGTATTCATACTACCTGTTTCTTTTGATCTCCTTGCCAATTATAATGAATGCCGCATCGCTGCTTAATCTATGGTTGAAAAATGTGCCGGATTATAGCGTGCTATTTGTCCAATTGACTCTTGTTTTTACAATGATTACGACAATTTCTCACCCATTGTCTATAGCACAGGCTGCTACGGGAAAAATCAGAGATTATCAAATTGTCATTGGCGGACTACAATTGCTTAACTTGCCAATCAGTTATGCGTGCTTAAAAATGGGATTTTCTGCAGAAAGTGTTCTGTTTGTCGCGATTGGTATAGCTTTTGTTGTGGTGTGGGTGAGCTTGTATATGATAAAGAAATTGGTCCCGATTAATCCGAAAGAATTCTGTAAAGCGATATTTAAGCTTTTGTTCGTGACGATAATCGTGTTCTCGTTGTCAATTGCTTTTGCGCACGTTCTTCCTTCAACATCAGTTTTCTCAGTGATTCAAATTGTCTTGGAATTTGTTATTGCGCTTGTTGTTGTTGCGTTTATAGGTTGCTCTTCAAATGAACGGCTTTCGGTAAAAAAGATGTTCTTGAAGAAGGTTATGGGGGCAAAAAAATGAAAAAAATAACTATTGTCACATGGATAGGCTCCCTTAATTATGGAACGTCTTTGCAGTCTTTCGCTCTGCAATATGCTCTTGAGAATAAAGGATATGGCGCAAAGCTTTTGGATTTGGTCTATTCGAAGAAAAATGCAAAGCAAAAGAAAGGGCTACTGTATTCTTTACGAATCTTTAAAAGATGGCTTGTTGATAAAATGTCCAATGACAAGCAATCAAAAATGAAACATTTCCATAAAAATTATCAAAAAATTGTAAGCCCATCTAACGCAATAGAACTCAATGAAATTGTAGATGCAACGGATGTTTTTGTTTCCGGTAGTGACCAGATTTGGAATGTGGTTCACCGTTTTGATAAGAACATGTTTCTTTCTTTTGCACGGAACAAAAAGAGAATTTCATATTCGTCAAGTATCGGAATAAATAGCATTCCAATAGAGTGTCAAGATGAAGTAAAAAACTTACTCTCTGCCTACAGCCATATTTCTGTCAGAGAACAAAAAGCAGTTGATGTTTTAAGTGAATTGACTAAACGAAATGATATTGTCCAGGTCGTTGATCCTACGTTCTTGCTGACTAAAGATGAATGGTCGCACTTATGTAAAGATCGTAGGACTCCATCATCAAAAAAATATCTCCTATGTTATTTCATTGGCGAAAATGATTCTTATCGCAAACAGGTGGACGATATTCGCAAGAAGATGCAATTCGATTCCATTGTTGTGGTGGTTCATCGATTGCCACTGAAAGTTCATATTGATTGCGCGACTATAGTAGACAATGCGGGGCCGCTTGATTTTGTGAATCTTATTCAGCATGCCGCATGCGTTTGTACGGATTCTTTCCACGCTACGGCAATCGCCTTAAACAGTTCCGTAGATTTTATTGAGTTTCTTCGATTTTCAAATGAAGATGAAAATTCGCAAAACTCTCGAATATTTGATTTGTTGAATCATTACGCTTTGCAGTCTAGGCTGTATTCGTCCAATCATGACGACTGGATGAACCGAATCGATTATGAAAATGTTCAGAGCATACTCGAAGATGATCGCAAAAAATCGTGGAATTATCTTATTAACGCAATAGAACGGTAAAACATGAATAATATATGCGATTATAATAAATGTACCGGATGCTATGCGTGCGTGAACGCTTGTCCTGCTGGATGTATAAAAATGGTCGAGGATGAGTATTGCGAAACTCATCCGGTTATTGATGATTCTAAGTGCTTGCATTGTAATTTGTGCAAGAAAGTGTGCCCGAACAACAATACGCTTAATTTTACTCGTCCTATCAAATGCTATGCTTCATGGCTTACGGATTATGAACGACGAGAAAAATGCGCTTCTGGTGGAATAGCCTCGATTCTTGCTGAATATGTTATAGACAATGGCGGAATTGTATTTGGTACGGCATATGATGAAAATTTCGTTCCGCGTTTTAGGTTTATTGAGAAAAAAGAGGATATAGACCTATTCAAGGGCTCGAAATATGTGCAAAGCATTGTTGGTGAAGATACGTTTGGCAAAGTCAAAGACTTCTTGTCAAAAGAACGATTGGTTCTTTTTGTTGGAACGCCTTGCCAAATTGCGGGCCTAAAGCAATTTCTGAAAAAAGATTATTCTAATCTTATTACGGCTGATTTGATATGCCATGGCTGTTGCCCAACAAAGTATTTTGAAGACGAAATTGATTATATAAAAAAGAAAAAAAATGTCGATTCCTTGTCGGAAATTCGATTTAGAGATAATCAAGGCCATAACTTTTGTTTGACATTGTGGCAAATTGATGATGAAACAAAAGAACTTAAATGTGTCTACAATAAGCCTAGATATGAACAGCCGTATTATGCAGGATTTATGCTGGGAATCTCAATGAGAGAAAATTGCTATACCTGCAATTATGCTCGGCCAGAAAGAATTGGCGACATTACAATTGGCGATTTTTTACGTCTTGGAAAGAAAGTGCCTTTTGAATATCAGGTAAGGCAGGCTTCAGTTGTTTTGATAAATAATGAAAAAGCAGCGACATTCTATTCTAAGGTGTCTGCTTCATTTGATTCGGTACTAATGAATGTTGAAAGGGAATATGAGGAAAGGTTGCAATATCGCCCTTCCTTGATGGAACCGTTCGCGAAACATCCGTTGCATGAATCGTTCAGACGAAAACTCAGGAAGAAAGGCTTTGTCAAAGCGATTAGATCGGTGCTGAGAATGTTTTTGCTAAAATCTTTTGAAAAAAGAAAGAAAAAAGAAGTGAAACAATTCCTGAAAAATATCTTAGGTAGGCATGTTTAATAAAATTCTTATTCTTTATCCTCAAACGAATAAACATTTGGGATTATGGAATGATCTTCTAAGTGATGATCGTGCGATGTTGATGTGTGCGGGAAAGAAAAAATTAGATGGTTTCCTGTTGTTCCTTTTTAGAATCTATTTCAAATTTCACAGGCGATTAAAATGCTTGCCTTTGCATCGTTGCTGGTTCGAATATAGTGAGTTGTATAAAAAAGTAAAAATGGTCGATCATTTGGTTGTTGTTGATGGGGCTCTGAATACGGTTGAATTGTATGAATTGCGTAGATGTCGTCAAATAAATCCTAATTTGAAAGTCTCGCTTTATTTCATAAATTCAATGGATGCTAATTCACCAATAATGATAAAAGTTCGTCCCAAGATAAAAAAATTTAATTGGGATAATATATATACTTTTGACAAGCATGATGCTGAAAAGTATGGATATGCTTATGCTGGATTTATGTATTATTCAAAGCATGAGCTTGCAAACCAACCGAATCCTAAATACGATGTGCATTTTGTTGGTGGTGTGAAGGGCGGCCGTGAAGATTTAATTAATGCTACTTATTCCTTTTTAGAAGAAAATGGAATAGACTGTGATTTCAACTTGATGATAGTTGGAGGCCAACCATGTAAAAGGAAAATAGATGGGATTTCCTATTTCTCCGGTGGATGGTTGCCGTATGAACACGTGTTGAGTAAGGTTAATGATTCGAGATGTATCCTCGAGATATGCCAGCAGGGACAAAACGGGGCCACATTGAGATATTTCGAAGCCGTTTGCTATAATAAAAAGCTGTTGACTAACAATCCGAATGTAAAGAACTTCCCGTTCTATAATCCGCAGTTTGTTAAGGTGTTTGATTCTCCCTCCGAGATAGACGTAAACTGGCTGAAGGAAGATGTTGCTGTGAATTACGGGTATCAAGACGAATTCTCTCCTAGACATCTCGTAGATTTTATTCTAGGTTAAAACGTGTATGAAAAAATATAAATTAGGCTACACTCAGGGAACATATGACATGTTCCATATAGGTCACCTGAACCTTCTCCGCAACGCGAAGGCGCTGTGTGATAAGCTTGTTGTCGGTGTGAATTCGGATGCTCTTGTGCAACAGTACAAGAATAAGACTCCAGTTATAAACGAAACGAACCGAGCGGAGATTGTCAAGGAACTTCGTTGCGTGGATGACGTTATTGTTTGTAATACATTGAAAAAAACGGCCATATGGGAGCAGATTCATTTTGATGCTATATTTATAGGCGATGATTGGAAAGGAAATGACCGGTGGGCGCAAACGGAAAGAGATTTGGCTCCATTGGGCGCTGAAGTTGTGTATTTGAAGCATACCGATGGTGTCAGTTCGACCCTTTTAAGAACGAAAGAGAGTGATAAAGTTGAAGAAAGCGTGAGGTCAAATGGTTGAAAAAAAAATGAACTTTAGTTATGTGTTAGCTCAGTTATACAAAATATTAAAGCGACCGATTGTTATAGGTGTGAAATATTTGGGCCCGCTCTTTGCTCAAAAGAATAAAGGTGTTCTTGTCTTTCAAAGTACTCCTGATTACTCTGATAATAGTAGAGCTTTTTCAGAATATTTAGAACAAAATGGTTATTTGGCAAAATATGATCTTTATTGGTGCGTGAATGATGTGAAAAAATTTAAGAATTTATACCCTAATTCTAAAATTAAATTTATTCGAAGGGAAAATAGATATGGTGATTATCCGTTGAATGTTTTTTTGATTTTTGCAAAAGCAAATTTTTTCTTTGGAACGCATGGCTTTCCTGTTCCTTCATTTTTTTGTAAGTCGAAACAGAAAAAAATATTGTTATGGCATGGATGTAGTTTTAAAAGGTCTTCTCCGAATGCACAAAAGAATTATTTTGATAAAGCTCTGGTTGCTGGACCAATTTTTTTGAAAACAAAAGCTGAATATTGGATGACTCCTGAAAAAAAACTTATTGCAAAAGGGTATCCTCGCTATGATTGGTTGCTGAAATGTAATCCTATTGCAGAAAAACTTGTTCATCAGTTAAAGGAATCGTGTAATAAGATTGTCTTGTGGATGCCGACTTTTAGAAATGATAAGAATGGCAAATATAACGAAAGTGGATCAATTTCTGAATTCCCTTTGATTAAAGATTCTGTAGATTGGATTAATGTTGATAATGTTTGCAAAAAATATAATATTTTATTGTTAGTGAAATTGCATATGTTCCAGAAAGATTATGATGTAGATTTTTCCAATTTTAGTAATATAAAACTCATAGATAATAATTTTTTTGAAAAAAACAATATTCAAATGTATGAATTTATTGCGTTAACGGATGCTTTACTAACGGATTATTCCTCTGTCGGTGTGGATTATTTGGTCGTGGACAAACCGATTGGGTTTACTTTAGATGACTTTGGTCAGTATTGTAAAACTAGGGGCTTTGTTTTTGATGATCCAAGGGAGTATATGCCTGGACATCATATATACACAGTGGAGCAATTAAAAGATTTCCTTTGTGATGTTGCAAATGAAAAAGATTTGTTTAAGAATATGCGACATAAGATGAAAAATGTGGCTATATTTGAAAGTAACTGTTATTCAAAAGCTATTGCAGATGCGATAGGTTTGGTTAAATAAAATTTTTATGATATCATTATATCTATAGAGTGTTTTTATATGCAATATTTTTTTTCGCTTCTTGTACATTGGCCTTTATATTTAGCTTTAAAACTTAAAGCTGATGTTTTGCATCATAAGAAGGCTCTGTTATGGTATGAAGATGCTGCAAATTTTCCAAAGCAAAATTTTTTTCAGTTATTGGCTAAACGCCCATATTATAGAGAGATCCTTTATTATCGTCTTGGTTCCCTAGGGGCTTTTTTTCGACATATTTATCCTGCATATGAGCATTTTAAGATAAACTCTCCTCGGGATATGGTTCTTGGAGGTGGAATTTATTTAGATCATCCTTATTATACCGTCCTAAATGCTAAATCAATAGGAAAAAATTTTAAAACGAAACATATGGTTACTATTGGTAATAATAATAATCAAATACCTGTGATTGGTGATAATGTATTTATTGGTTGCGGAGCAGTTGTTTTGGGAGGGATCGTTGTTGGGGATAATGTGAAAATTGGAGCAAATTGTGTAGTAGTAAAAAATGTTCCAAAAAATTGTACTGTTGTTGGTTCTCCTGCATATATTGTAAAACAAAATGGAATGAAAGTTTGGATTAAATTGTAATTTTTAACGGACTATTATGACACCGAAAGAATTGACAATAGTTGTTTTCTACGGAATTTGTTTGATGTTCTTCATTTTACCTCTGTTTAGTAGGAACAAGGTTGTTGAACCTTATGGACGAATTCCCAAACGCAGAATATGGCTTGATTGGAGTATTGTAATTCCGTGCATTGTTTATGCGCTTTTAGTTGGATATCGTTATAATTACGGATTTGACTGGAGACAGTATTATTACACATTTCAGTTTATTCAGCGTGGTGCTTTATTTAGAGAAACAACAGAAACAGGATATTTGGTAATCAATAAGGTTATTGGTTTATTGGGGGGGGATATCTATACATTATTTATTTTTGAGGGATTTATGTGGGTTTTTTCTCTATGTTACCTGTTTAGAAATCATAGACGTCAAATCCATGTGGTTTTGCCTCTTTTCATAATGATGACATGGTTTAGGGTGTTAAATTTATCTAGACAACATTTTGGAATGTCGTTCTTTTTTATAGCGATTGCATGTATAATTGAAGGAAAAAAATTGTGGTATTTTTTTTGGTCGGCAATAGCAATTTCGATACATACTAGCGTTCTTGTATATGTAATTCCTTTTTTCCTTATAAAAAAATTGCCTTCGTATTTACCTTCAAAGAAGACATTGTTACTGGTGTATTCTTTTATATTTTTGGGAAAAACGATATTTATTAGCATTCTTTTGAAATTAGGCACATTTGTGTCATCTTGGGTTATTACCAATAAAAATTATGATGCTCTGTCCTTGATGCAAAATCGCTTTCAATGGACTGTTGCTTTATCGAAAATGTTGTCAATGAGCTTTTTTGATGTTACTGCAATAATAGCTTTTTGGTATATAATAAATTTTTTAAAAGCAAAGTATCAAGAAAACAATGTTTTAAATGTTTTTCATTCTGTAAGGTTTAAAAATACCAAAGATTTATTTGTCTACTACATGGCTTATTTAGGATTGCTTGGCGCTTTTTTAAGACCTATTGGTGAAGCTCATGAAATATTTTCAAGAACATTTCTTTATTTTACATATTTTGAAATACTTGGTTTTTCTTTTTGGGTGTATTTTCTTTTTAAGAATATGAAATCCCTCCGGATTCCTCTGTGGTTGAAATTGATGACTTTTATGGCTTTGTTATACCGCATTTATAGTGCTTTTTTTTCTCTGATAAGTCAAATAGATTCGGGATGTTTTATAGAGTATCGTTAAAAGTTTTAAGAATGACACGAACATGAAAATATATCTAGTTGTAAAAGATTCAAAAAGAATAAATCAGTTTGTCCCTGAATTGGTGCTTGCGCTTAAATCTGCGGGACATTATGTTGATTGTGGATTGTCTATTTTATGGTCAGATGATGTGGTGCAATATGATGTTGTTTATTTTCAATGGCCGGAATTTAGTTTGCCATCTCCCATTGTGGATGATGATGTTGTTCGTTTAGAACGGCGTATTCTTTTTTTAAGAAAAAATGGAGTTTTGGTTGTATCGCAATGTCATAACTTACGACCTCATGATGCTAGGAAAATTATAGAGAACCGACTTTATAAGATTGTTTATGGAAATTGTGATGTGATTGTTCATATGGGAAATTGCAGTAAAGAAATGTTGAAATGTGATTATCCTAATGCTGAACATATTGTGGTCCCTCATCATATTTATGATCATACCTATTTGTTTAATTATGATTCTTTAACGTGTAAAAAAAAGCTTGGCTGTGATGTTAACAAAAAAATGATTCTTTGCTTCGGAACTTTTAGAAATGAAAATGAAAGAAATTTAATCTTTAATTTAAAAGAAAAGTTAGATATGAATGAATACCAAGTTGTTGCTCCTGGTTTTTTTCAAGGGAAAATTATAAAAAGAAATATTATTGAGGGATTTTTGAATTTGTTGAAGGCCGTAAAATTTCGTTGCAAGGGTATGAAGTTTTCTTTAAATCCGGTCAGTGATGATAAAATGCAATTGTATTTTTGTGCTGCTGATTTAGTGCTTATTCAAAGACCTTACATCTTAAATTCAGGTAACTTGCCGATGGGGTTTGCTGCAGGAAAAGTTGTTGTTGGTCCGGATGTTGGTAATGTTGGAGAAATATTGAAAAAAACGGGTAATCCAGTTTTTGATACTACAAGTATTAAAAGTTTAATTGAATCAATCAAACAAGGAATTGTTTTATCTCAAAATGGACTTGGTCAAAAGAATCGGGAGTATGCTTATCGCAAATGGAATACAGAATTCGTGGGGAAGCTGTTGTCAGCAGAATTAAAAAAATATTTATGTTTAAAAAGAAGAGGGTGCTGAAATGTTAAAAAAAAATTTGTTGAATTCATTAAAAAGATTTTGGGCAAAACGTGATAGTAAAAGATATGTAAAGTATCTTAGAAAATTAGGAGTCTCTATTGGAGATGGAACTGTAATAACTGTTCCTAGTCAATTTGATATAGATTTAAGTCGTCCATTTATGATTCGTATCGGGAAAAATTGCCGATTAGGTGCTCATATGACAATAATGTGCCATGATGCGGCGGCTAAGGTATTTAGAGAAACTAAAGGTGAATTGTTGCCAAGCAATGGCCATGTTAATATAGGGGATAATGTGTATTTTGGACGTTATGCGACCGTTTTGAAGGGCGTGACAATAGGAGATAATTGTATAATTGGCTATGGAGCGACCGTAATGAAAGACATCCCTGCCAATTCGGTTGCTGTAGGAACTCCTGCAAAGGTAATTTGTTCGATAGATGAATATTATGAACGGAGAAAATCTAGAGCGCTTAACGAAGCTTTTGAGTATGCTCGTGCTATTCAAAAGTTTAAAAAAAGACGGCCTATACCATCAGATTTTTTTGAAAGCTTTGTTTTTTTTGTAAATGGTAACGAAGTTGATAAATACCCTGATATCCCTATAAAATATCAACTAGGGCCAGGATACGATAAATGGGTGCAAAATCATAAAGCTCAGTTTTCATCTTTTGAAGAATTTTTAAAAGCTGCAGGCATTGAGTGATTGGTGTAAAATATGAAAAATCCTAAAGTTTCGATCATTTTGCCGACATATAATGTTGCTCGTTTTTTAAAACAGTGCTTGGATAGTATTGTAATGCAAACGTATAGCAATTATGAAGCAATTATAATTGTTGACGGAGCCACAGATGGTTCTTTTGAAATTGCAAAAGAATTTTGTGCAACACATGATAAATTTTTTGTATATTGGCAAGAGAACGCGGGCAGTGGCCCGGCTCGTAATTATGGATTGAAAGTTGCAACAGGTGATTTAGTTTTGTTTGTTGATCCTGATGATTGGATTGATGAGGATTATGTTTCAAAGCTAATTGAAGAACAGCAGACTGCTAATTATGACTTTGTTTCGGCACAATGTAAAAATGTATATTGTGATGAGAATGGAAACGTTCTGAAAGTAAAAAATAAACATTTAGTTGAACATGTTTGTATGACTCGACAAAGTTGTCGAGAAAAATATATGATGTTCATTGAAGAGGATTTGGTAAATTCTCCTACATACAAAGTTTATAAAAAGAGTTTGATTGATAAATACAATATTAGATTTCCTGATTTACGTCGCTCTCAAGATGTTGTTTTTAATTATCGTTATTTTAATTATATCGAAAATTTTAAATCATTTTCATATTGGGGATACAACTATAGGGTTGTCTTTGGTGAAAATATTTTAAGAGTTAAACCTGATCATTACAAAATATTGCATGTTCTTTATGATGATATTTTGAACTTGCATCGTGATTGGAATGTTGAGCTGGATTCTGAGAAAACAGCAAATTATTTTTTTCGTATAGTATATACATGCTTGTTGACTAATGCTGCGGTTGGCATGCCCATAAAGAATGTGTATGAAGATTCTGTTGTTTGTGAAATTACAACGAATTCGCGACCGAAAAAAAAACATATGATCGCGGTTCGGTGGTGTCTTGTTCATAAACAATATGGATTGCTAAAAATTCTTCTTAAGGTTCTTTATTGGGGGAAAAGCAAAAAGGAATCCTAATTAGAGATGCATGTGGTTGTGTTTAAAACGGTGTTTTTATTTTTGTTGTGTGTTATTGTCAATGCACATTGTAATCCTTTTAAATACGATATATCCCCATTGTCCGAAACATTTAATACCCATTATTTAATTCATGGATTTATTTCTAACGATACTGTAGAGGATTCTGTATATTCTATTCCATTCCATTTACATGATGGTTTTGTGATTGAATTGGGGGCACTTCGGAATGGGGAACGTGCCTGTGTTGTTTATAATGATTCTATGAACATTGTAGTTGGTAAGAATGAGGGTAAATATGTAATTAATGATGTTGCTTTTGAAAATGTATTGGACGGTGAAAAAAAAATATCGCTATATTTTATAGGAAATCAAGTTTATTTTTATGTGGATGAAATATTAATGGATTCTCTAAATGTTAGGTATGATTTGTTGAAACATTTTGGAATTCGTCTAAAAAAAGAATACTCCTATACATTTTTTAACTGCTATTATCCAGAACCATTTCATGTTGTTGATTATGGAGAACTCTTAGAAAAAAATAACCCCAAAAATTCTGTAATAAAATTTCAAAATGTAGGGGAAACTTATTCTGTTACATTTCCAGTGGATGTTGTAAATAAATCACAGAAATCTATTAGGTTTGAGTATCGTTATTCAGATTCGAAGAAAATGTTTATGTCAAAAATGCGTAGAGGACGAAGTGAAATTGCTGGGGTGCATGCTTCTTCGCCAATGAATAAGTGGATTATTGAATTTGATTTATATTTGCCAATTTCGATGAAAAGTGATTCTCTTTATAGTGACTGTATTTCGCAATTACATGAATCGAGTCTTTTGGAGGGGCTTTCGCCTGGATTTTCTTTACGGATAAAAAATGAAAATTTATTTTTGAAACTGCTTGGCTACGATGAAAAAATTGGACCTCGTGAAAAAATTAAAAGAAATAAATTGCGTACACGATATAAAAATCTTGGCCCTTTATCAAAAGGGGTGTGGCATCACATTAAGGTTTATGTTAGAGAAGCATATAGTGAAATGATGATGCCATTGACTGTTGTTTGGGTGGATGGAAAAATGGTTGCCTATGAAAACGCTCCGAATTGCTACAATTACCTATCCAAAAAAAAGGCTTCTATAATTATATCAAATTTGGAATTTATAAATGGGATTGGTTGATAAAGAAGCCTATTCCAGGAACTGAGGAACGAGTGTACTATTTTGATAATTATTCAGTAAAATACTAAGTGAGGTTATATGGCTTTATCGATATATGTGGTAAAGAAATGGATTGGCATTCTTTCTGGAAAGAGTGTCTTTACGGTGAACCAAGATGAAGGCAAGGTCTATTCAAAAAAAGATGTTGCTGGTTATTATAATAATTTAACGGAAAAAATTACTCGATTTGGACTACCTGGAAATGAAATTCCCACACGTCATGTAGCCGAGGGGATGACAATAGAATTTAGTATTGAAATATTTCAGTATGGGCTTGCAGCGTATGATTTGTATCTTATGACAAATGATATGTCTTATTTAGAGAAAATGCGGGCTTGTGCAGATTGGGCCGTGAAGAATATAGATGAAAAAGGTCGATGGGCGACATTCCCATATAAGCGACCAGATCAGTTGTATTCGTCAATGGCGCAAGGTGAGGGGTTGTCACTTTTAGCACGTGCTTACAAGGTTTGGGGAAATCAAGAATATGTGGAGGTGGCAAAAAAAGCAAAGGAATTTATGTTGCTTCCTGTAGAAAATGGAGGTACTACGGTTTACGAAAATGGAAATATTTATTTTTATGAATATTTGCATGAAGATCAAGTTTTGAATGGATGGATTTTTTCTGCATGGGGAATTTATGACTATGCAAAATGTTTTAACGATGATGAAGCGTGGTGCCAATGGAATAATACCGTGAATGCGATGGCAAACAAATTGCCAAAGTATGATAAAGGTTATTGGAGTTCGTATACTGATGCAAAAAAGTTGGCTAATCCCTTTTATCATAAGCTTCATATTGCCCAGTTGAATGTAATGTATGATTTAACAGGGAATGATGCGTTCAAAAAGTATTATGATATTTTTCTGAACTATCAAAAGAAATGGCTTAACAGAAAATATGCTTTTTTAGTAAAATTTATACAAAAGGTCCTTGAGTAAGTTTGGAATATATTATGAAAAAAACAATAATTTCGAAGGAATTATCGTCTAAGGTGTTAATGGCGGGTAATTATTATAAATTCCATCATCCAGGAGGTATTTCGGCTGTTGTTGATTATTGGTCTGAGTATATAGATGGGTTGCAGTATTATCCGACATTTAAAGAATCTAATGAATTACTAAAGCGGGGCTTGTTTGTTGTTTCTTATTTACGAATGCTTTTAAGAATGTTTTGGGATAAGAATGTTAAAATCATACACTTACATGCTGCAGCTGATGGTTCTTTTTGGCGAAAAGTGCAACTTCTTACACTTTCAAAAAAAATGGGGAAGAAAGTAGTTTTGCATATACATGCGTCACGATTCAAAGATTTTTACAATGAAAGCTCAAATAGAAAAAAAAACTGGATCTTATCGAATTTAAAAAAGGCGGATGTGCTGATATGCTTGTCGGAAAGCTGGAAACTATGGTTTGAGTTTATTGGTGTTGATGCCGAAAAAATTGTTGTATTGCATAATATTACTGCAATGCCTCAAATTATTAGCAATAAGTCCCCGTTAGCTTCTCGGCCGGTACATTTCTTATTTATGGGGGAAATTGGTTCTCGAAAGGGTGTTTTTGATATTTTGCGAGGGCTTGCTAATCATCAAAAAGAAATAAATGGAAAAATTGAATTGCGTATTGGAGGCAATAAAATGGAACACGAATTATGTAATGTGATTGAAAAAGAAAATTTGACCCAGTTTGTAAAATTTGAAGGATGGGTTGGTGGAGAGAAAAAGATTAAACTGCTGAATTGGGCAGACGTTTTTATATTACCATCTTTTAATGAGGGACTTCCTATTTCAATTCTTGAAGCGATGAGCTATAAAATGCCTGTTATTTCAACAAAAGTTGGGGGGATTCCTGAAGTTGTAGAACAGGGCGTGAACGGAATCTTTGTGACGCCTGGAAATGACGAGGAAATATTTAATGCCATGCAATATTATGCAGACAATAAATTTCTTGTAGAAAAGGAAGGTAACGCAAGCTTTTTAAAGGTGCAAAAATATTTGCCTGATTATGTAATGAATCATTTAACACGCATTTATGAAAATTTGCTAAAATAGGATTATTTATCAAAGGCGTTTTATGAGGAAAAAAATATTCGTAATTTTAAATATTCCGCGTGTATTGCCCGCTTACATTCTTTATAGAGTGATGATGCTAAAATGTGGTGAAGCTAGAAAGTTTGAAGAAGATTTAAATGAATGGAAGCGATGGAAAAAAATTTCTTTCTTGCCTTTTTTTTACCTTTTTTCTTTTTTTCCTGAATTTAGAAATGTTTTTTATTATAGAATAGGATTTCTCAAATATTTTGTTAAATGGCTTTGCCCCCCATTGAATACCCTTTATATAACAGCTCCGATTGATGGTGGCTTGAAAATTCAACATGGATTTTCTACGATTATAACAGCTCGACATATTGGGAAAAGGTGCCACATTTATCAGCAGGTTACAATTGGGTATAATGATGGGAAAACTCCTATAATTGGGAATAATGTAAGAGTTTGTTGTGGCGCGAAAATAATTGGAGGTGTTACAATAGGTGACAACGTAGTTGTTGGTGCTAATGCAGTTGTTTGTAAGGATGTTCCTGCTAATTGTGTCGTTGGTGGTGTTCCTGCGAAAATAATTAAACGAATTTAGGTTGGAATTTTGATATGTCTCAAATGATGATTCATCAGTTTTTGATTCATGGGAAGACGGATCAACGGATAACCCAAGAATTGTTTTGCCAATAACAGATTCAATTTTTATTGCTAAATTTAAAAAAGCTGATTAGTCTTATGTGTCAAATTTATAGTATGTAAAGGAAATAGTTTCATTTTCATGTGAAATTAGCTTAGGCATGGTTGAAATAGAATGAAAAAATAATTAAAATACATAATACTATGAAAAGAAAAAGAATCATTGCCGTTGCATCTATCGGGGGACATTGGGTCCAACTGCTGCGTATTGCCCAGCCGTTGGAGGACCGTTACGATGTCGTGTATATGAGCACGCACGAAAAATGCAAGACGATGATTGGTTCGAACCGCTTCTATAAGTTGCCGGACTTTAACCGCAGCAATGCCTGGAAGATGCTTGCGGCTGTTTTCAAGGTGATAGGAGTGCTCCTGAAGGAACGACCCGCCGCAGTCCTGACGACTGGTGCCGCTCCAGGGCTGCTCACGATTGTTGTCGCCAAATTCTTGTTCAGAAACACGATTTGGATTGATTCCGTCGCTAATGTCAAGACGATGAGCGGCTGCGGCCATGTGGCGAGGTATTTCGCGAAGCATGTCTATACGCAGTGGCCGGACCTTGCTGATGACAGTGTTGATTATGTAGGGAATATCTTTGGGGACCCGTCGGAGGAACAGAAATGATTTTTTGCACCATTGGCACGCAGGCCCCGTTTGACAGGTTCCTGAAAATCGTTGATGAAGTTGCCGCGGACATTGACGAAGAAATCGTGGCTCAGGTGTACAAGAGCCATTACCAGGCGAAGAATATCAAGACTGTGGATTTCCTCCCGCCGGATGAGTTCCAAAAATTGTTTGCGTCAGCAAGAATGATTGTCGCCCATGCCGGCATGGGTTCGATAATTTCTGCAATGCAACAGGAAAAGCCGATAATCGTTTTCCCGCGCATAGCCAAGTTGGGCGAACATCGTAATGAACATCAGCTCGCCACCGCCGAAAAGATGAAGGAACTCGGCTACGTGTATGTCGCCAATACCGCTGAAGAACTGAAGTCTCTGCTAGTTGACCCAAATTTGAAGCCCTTGCACAAGCTTGGTAAATTCGCGAGTCAGTCGCTCATCGACGAAATGTGCAAAGTGATCGGTTAAACTGCGTTCATTGAGCAGATTTCTTTGTGTTTGTCGGTGAGACTGTTATTTCTTACATACAAAATAATTTCCGAGTAATTCTCCGTTTGGTAGTGTCAAGCGACTGTAGGTGAAAATGGAAAATCCTGAATCGCGTTACCGTCATGGGATAAATGTAAGAAAAACTATGTTTTTTTAGATAATCTAATCTGGATAATCCGAAGTGGGTTATCTTGAAAGGGGGTATTGTTTTTTCTATATTTGCTTCCGCTTGGGCAATTTCGCCCAGGTAAAACCAATCACCGGCTTGCGAGAGTCGCTTCGGTGGCACCGTCCTGACCCCTGGGTTCGCCCTGTGCTTCGCGGCTTAATTGCAGTCCGGGTAGTAACAACCGAAAAGGAAAATACATTATGGCAAATCTGCCTTCTGTCGAAGATCTGCTTGCTGCAGGCTCCCACTTTGGTCACCAG
>JAEEGL010313468.1_pt1 | contig 18140 bp, 17 predicted proteins | sample 9134231 | NCBI WGS metagenome assembly JAEEGL01 (sample SAMN16246548, study PRJNA631951) | gut metagenome | biome: gut microbiome; feature: rumen; material: fiber-attached | host: Bos | place: Iran: Karaj | collected 2018-10 | reverse complement strand
TCCTTGCGGCGGAAAAACCAGAAAAAAAACTAACTTTGCAGAACCTTAGAGCAACCACGTCTGAAGTGGTACATTTGAATCCGTCACAGACGGTACATTAGAAAACGCTCCAGAAGGTACATTCAATGCGCTATTAGCAATCCCCCTCCCCCAGCGGCTCATACGCCCCGTCCTTGCACTCAAGGATCACCGTGCCGCTCTCCAGCACCTCCACCGTGTGCCATTGTCCGATGGGGATGTTCAGTGCCACGCAATCGGAACAGGGCTGAAGGTCGATGACCTCCGTCACTTCTCCCGCCGCATTATAAAACACCTCCCGAAGGTGCCCCCGCAGGCACACCACCGTCTCAGAGCTCTTTGTATGCCGATGAATGGGCAACGGACTCCCCGGCTCGATAGCATTCAGCATCCGCTGCGAGCCATCCTCCGGAGAATTCCGCAGGTCCAGGTTCATCCTCAGCCGCGGCGAGGCCTTGGCCTGCGTCGTTAGATCGTCCAATATGGCTTTATCAATAATCATTCAGATCCTCTATATTAAACACACTGGCCTAAACGCTTCACTTCCAATTTCTCGCCATGACCAACCCTCAAATTCACTTCCCCTTTGCGACAAAACAGATCCCAACCTTTACCATTCTCAGATATACTTTAATCGCATCAAGGGGGAAAATAACAATATACCTAAAGAAGTCGTATGTATGCCGCCAAAAAGAAATAGCCTTATAAACTATATATGAGTGCTTTTTTTGATACGAGTAATCCCTGTTAGCCCCAAAACTCCCGGTTTCAAGCACAAAACCCAGTATTCGTGAGGCTTTTCTTCTCCAACATTTAGAATTCGAGTAAAAGGGCATCACTTCCTCGGGCATTCCAAGATAATTAATAGCAAAAGAAGAAAACGCCTTCCACTCCGTTATTAACTTGGCTGCTCTCAAACGAGATTCTAGCAATTCGAGGTCCAGTGAGTCCTTATGTGTCCACAGCAATCTGCACCAATCGCATATTTGCCTTAACCCGACACCCTCCTTGAAAAAATGCTGGAGAATATGGCTAAACACAAATACCACATCCTCATCCACCCCTGGAAGGAATACCTGTGTATTCCCATTCACCCAAATACGGACCTTATCATTGAAGAAAACTTCCTTCTGCAAATTGTCTAATTGGTTATCTAATGAAGCCCATAACCCGCTCCTCAAGGTACCATGTAATTCCACGGTCCACTCATCGATGGACATAGATAAATGCTTACTATACGCTCCCTCCTCTTCAACAGATGAAGCAATCGGGCAAAGAACATCTTTTGCTCTCCGGTAATCATTACCATTGAGGAACAGATCCACATCCCCGCTGGCCCTCCACAAAGGACGCTCATAACACTGCGCTACCCCTTGCCCTTTCACCAGCAGAGCATAAATATCCGCCTCCCTCAACTTCTTCACCATCTCAGCAATGAAGCCATTCATCGCCTGATTCCACTGTTCCAACTGCAACGTCGTTCCGATGAACTGCAGCGCTATCTCCTGCGGAATCGCCGTATCAACGACGTGCTCCATCCCGGCTGCAACCAGCCCGACTACCGACTGCTCCGTCGCCAGCTGAAGAACCTCATCATAATCCACCTCCCCATACGGCAAAAGCCGAACCTCGGTTTCCCAAAGCCCAGCTCTCACCAATTCAAAAAATGCCCTTCCGTTTTTGTCCATTCAATCGACTCAATATTTCCTGAGCACTATCTCAAACGCCTCGGCATAGTCCAATTGGAACTGGCTGCCACGATATGCAGCCAAACCTGTGATATACGCCTCCGAACGAGGATGCGGATAAGGACGCATCACACCACGATACATAGAAAGGGCTTTTACCTTAGCCTGCACACCATCTGGACCCACCTCCACATAGCAGTTGGGTCTAAACAAATTCATGGCACTATTAATAGTCCACTCTGTGCAAGAAGGTACCTCCATATACCAGAACTCTTTCAGCGGTTTCACCTCCGGCCTCCTCTGTGCCAAACGGATAGCCTCCTGGCAAGCCATTGAGGTCTGCAGGTGATCATTGTTCGTATCCGCTGGGTGGTGCGTGATTACGATGTCTGGCTCCGACACCTTGATAGCCTCCTCAATGAACTGCACCAACTGCAGGTGCGGCACCGTATTCATCTCGATATTCGGGAACTTCCCCTCGAACTTCTGCGATATTCCCAAGAAGTCCGACGACGAATTCAGATCATCATCCAGTTCCTTATTCTCCGGACGGAATGCACGTGCCTTCGCCTCCGTGCTCATGATACACACATCGACGGTATTTCCTTGTTTAGTCCATTTATAAATAGACGCACCACATCCTAAGACTTCGTCATCAGGATGTGCAACTACAATTAGGTATTTCATTTTATGCTAATAATTTCCTCAATGTTATTGATGCAATGGTCAAGAGTAAATTCTTTTTCATAAAATAATCTTCCATTCTTGCCTTTTAGTTCAAAACTCTCTTTATCAGACAACACTTTGTTTCTTATAACCTCAGCAAAGGCCCTATAATCACTTGGCGCTACCGCATAACCACAGTCAGCTTCTGCTATTAAGTCTGCACCTCCACTTCCTATCATGGCAAGGACGGGCTTCCCTGCCGACATATACGACTGGACTCTGGCCGGAACTGTCACATCTAAATCAATAAAGCCCCCCCTCAAAGTGACAAGCATGGCATCCGCTTTCTTGAAAAATGACGGCATGGTCTCTCCCGGGAAACGTCCCAGCGTTACAGCACAATCTTGCAAATCATTGTCTTTGATAAAATCGTCCAACCATTTTTTCCAACTGCCATCTCCCACAAAAATCCATTTCAATTCTTTGCAGTCCTTCAACAACTTCATGCACTCACCCACGGCTTCCAGATTCTGCGATTCACCCAGATTGCCAGCTAGCATAATTCTGAAACCTTTTGGCATCTCAGGTGTGTGAAAACCTGTCTTGACGACAGACATATCCACACTCCAGTTAGGGTAATACACTATCTTGTCATGGTAGTCGTGATTCCTACAAATAAGGTCTTCAAATCCTTTCGAGGTGATGAGAATCTTATGGGAGTTCTTATAGGTCCACTCTGTTACACTTGTCAGAAAAGGGGCTATTATTTTATATAGCTTTTCGTTCACACTGTTCTTCATCGCATCTGGCCATATATCCATTATCCATGAATAGACATGTACCCTGCGCAACTTGCCTAGAATGATAGCCGGAATCAATTGGGTAATTGGGGACGGCTCGTGGGTAATGATTGCATCATACCTTTTCTTCCAGGCAAAAAATAACAGCACCCATAATGTAGCAAAAAACACAAACGACAGATAGTTACAGGCCAATCCTAATCCAGAAGCCCTTCTACCCCTTGGTGTTTGTACGCAACGATAGAAAGTAACGCCATCCTTACGTTCTACCCGCTTCCTAAACAAACCATACCCTTTGAAGTAGACGCCCTCAGGATAATTTGGAATACCCGTTAGGACATCTACGTGATGCCCACGCTTGGCCAGTTCAAAAGCCAACTCATTGCTTTTGAAATTCTCCGGGTAAATATATTGCGTAACGATTAATATCCTCATTCTTCCCTTTACAAGTGGTCAAAGATAAAGTCTGTCACTATTAGTTTTTTTCTCAAAGTCCATACCCCTGTATTTTAAATACACTACTATAGTTCAATATCTGCGATTGTAAACTGAGACGCGTGAATCGCGCATAAAGCCTCCACCGCAACAAGGTACTCACGCTCCACACCCTCATGCACATCCCCCCCCCCAAAAAAACCCAGAACACTTTAAAGAATTGCGGCATACAATAGTATATCTGAGAAAGTTCATGCATAGACCAGTCAAGACCCGCCACTTCCTAAAGAAAAAAACGATTATAATTCTTCTGCATTTTTAACTAGACCTTCATGTTCGCTTCAGCAATCCTCCGAATGGACTCTTCATAGCTCACCACACGATACATCCCATCAAAGTGGTTACTCAAACGCATATCGTAAGCAATGCTGCCAAAAGCCTTGTGAATGAAGCCCAACTTCCTTGACTTTGAAAGGGCCTTCAGAAGCGGATTGAACACCCCTGTCTGCCACATTTTGTTTCCCATAGCCTCTGCAATATCCGCCACTATCTTACTCGTCTCAATATAACATTCCTGCTGCGGATAATAGAATCCGCCTTTACAGTACTCAATAACAAGTTTCACCAACTCGCAAAGGTTATCAACATATACCATACTCTGCTTGTTCTCCAACTTCGGGAATAGGGGCATCTTCTTGGCAAAGTTTACCAGACGCGGGAAATTATCCCTGGCATATTCACTATAAACGAGTGGTGGGCGCATTATGGCGACTTGGAAGGTATCATCCATCAACTCCTGCAATCCTCTTTCCGCCATCATCTTACTCTTGCCATATACCGTATTCGCAGAAGGTACAGTATCTGCCGTTATCATCTTCTCCTCGCCTATGTTGCTCATATCCCCAAACACTATCTGGCTACTCATTTGGACGAAAAGCGGCACGCCTTCTTCTTTGGCTTTCGTAGCCACTTCAATTGGAAGCCGCCCATTAACAGCATAATACAAATCCTCTGACCCTCGCCTTGCATTAGCATGAGCCAACCCGGACACATTATACACAGCATCATAGCCTCGAAAATCCGCCCCTTTCCAGATACCGTTCATACTATCAACCGCATCTATCTGCCAGTCAGGATAGTGAGTATTGATATATTCTGTAAACTTGCCGCCAATGTACCCACCGACGCCTACGAGCATGACTTTCTTCATATTACTTAAAACTATCCCAATTTTCAATCACCGCGTCCCATGGCCCACGATCATCTTTATCGTAGATATAGACGCACTTTGCATCTTTGAAGTCTCTCAGCCATTCTGCCAGACTAACCATACCGCCCTCAACACGTTTACCATAATCAATCACCTCACTCATGCTGGTGAAGGGTTCAAATTCCTTACGGTCCGCAGGATCAATATAGCCGTTCTCCATCCCCTTCACCCAAAGGTAATCCAGAGGCATTCCAGCGAACTTGCAGGTGGGGTTCCACGCGGAGGCCCTAAAGTTGGTTTCCATAAAGTAGTAAGTACCGTCTTTGTCAATCAAGAACTCCACTTCAAACACACCCTCAAAGCCTATCTCCTCAAACATAGCTTGGAGTTTCTTCTCCATCTCCTTATCCGTGAACATGCATACATCATGGTATGGGCTGTAGTAGCCCTGAATCAGGTACTTCCACTTCATCTGGGTGATAATCTGCATCTCCTTACCGTGGTTGATGGTATAACCCTCCAGAGCCATCTCATTCTGCTTGTCTACAAAATGCTGAATCATAATCAGCGGACTCTCTATCTTCCGGATAGCCTCCCTTAGTTCCTGCTCATTCTGGCAGATATACACATCAAACTTCCAACTGCCCGAGTTGGGCGAGATATCCTTTGTAATGATGGGATACCACAAGTTACTCGGCAGCGGATCGTTTTTGCCAATTACATAGCTATCCAGCACATTGAAGCCATGCTTCTTGGCCAGTTGCTGTATCTGGTACTTGTCCATGAACTCATTAATGCGGCCGTTGCGACCGGCATTATAAGTGATGAATTTGTCTTTCCACTCCTCATAATGCAGGTCAAAGAATCCCACCGATTTATCATCCGAGAATACGATGTAAGGCTTCTTGCCTGTCTCAACAGCCACGTTGCCATACTCCTTCATCAGCAACTGATAGCCCTCCTTCACAGAATCCACACGGTGGAGTTTGGAGATATACTTACTGCGTGTAGCCACCTCATAGCGCCGCTTCACGGATATATACACGGGATTGATACCATTCTCGCCAAAGGCGCGAATCATGTTCAACGGATTGTAGTGCTCGAGGGCAAAGACTATACAGAGATGCCCGTTATAACTATTGTTCATTTATGCTTGTTCTTTATATACATTTTTACCGGTTATGACAGTCTTAATAATACCAAAGAACACCTTGAAATCAAGTCCAAAACTTATCTTATCCACATATTCGGCATCCATTTCAAACTGCTGCTCTCTGGTTGCCGTTGCCCGTAAATCCAAATCTATAGTACAAAACATTCCAGGTTTTGCATCGTATCGACGTGCATACCTTTCATTATCCTTGAATGGTTCGAATTCAAAATCCAAGATAGGACGTGGCCCTATGATGGCCATATCACCTTTCAAAATATTGAACATTTGAGGGAATTCATCAAGGCTCGTCTTTCTTAGGAACTTTCCTACTTTGGTGATGCGGTTATCTCTCTCTGACGACGCAACGCCACCCTTCTCAAAAGCAAGGTCGCACATAGTACGGAATTTAAATACCGTAAACACTTTCTGACCTTTTCCCAAGCGTTTCTGCTTAAACAGTGCTGGCCCCTTGCTCTCAATCTTGATGGCAATAGCGATGATAATCATTGGAATTGCCAATACGATAATGCCGCATATGGATAGCACAGTGTCTATTATGCTCTTAAAGAAATAACGATACATGATTAACAATTAAAGAACATCCATTTATGTTACTTGATTGCCAAAAGATTATTATAAAGGCTAACGTATTTTTGATATTGTCTGTCCATGTCAAAGAATGCACAAACACGATTTCTGCATGAGGCTGCGTAATATGACTTCCCGTGGGTAAGAATTATGTTGATTGCGTTATTAACAGCTTGAATATTGCCGGTTTCGACAACAAGTCCAGTATCGGCAGTGACTATATCTTTTTGTGCTGTATTATTATAAACAATTGCAGGAGTTCCGCAGGCCATTCCCTCAACAATTGACAGGCCAAAAGTCTCAGAATAAGACAGACTTAAAACTATTGATGCAATATTATATAAAAAAACCAAATCTAAAACGTTATCCGTGCGCTCTATACCCAGGATATTGTCCGGAAGCTTTTCTATCTGTTCTTTTGTCAGGCCAACTAATACTAATTGACATTTATCAGGAAGACTCTTTGAGAGTTTGATAAAATCAAACAATCCTTTATCCTCAGTCCATGCAGAAGCTACGGCGACAAGAATCACCCCCCCCCGTAACATATTGTTATACAGAGATATATAGCGGCCGTAATTATCGTCCATATTGTAATAAGTGTTTGCGGCCAGCCTGCAATTATCAGAAAAGTATGACTTACCTAAAGATATTACCCTATCAATTGCATCTTTTAAGGATGATATAGAATCGGTTGGAACAGTGAAGCCCGTGCCGGGCTTAACCACCTCAGATTGTGCCGAATTACCATAAGCAACTACAGGTGTTCCACAAGACATTGACTCAGCTATTGTCAAGCCGAAAGTTTCTGCATATGAAAGACTCAATGTAATATCAGCGGCACTGTACAGTTGAACAAGCTCCAATTGAGATTGCGTTCTTTCTATCCCAATAATACCTTCGGGTAGCGAACTAATCTGCGTTTTCGACAAGCCTACCAACATTATTATATAATCGGAGTTCAGCACCGCCCTAAGTAGTAGATAGGCCTCAAGATTCTTTCTTTTATCCCATACTTGTGCTACACCAATCAAAAGATGCTTTCCTATGAGATTATACTTTTGTCGGATATCAGTAATAATTGGCCTAAAAACATTTGTATCAACCCCATTAGTAATCACATTAATAGGTTTGCACCCAAGGAAAGATTTGCCTACAATATCACCTAGCCATTCTGAAACGGGCACAATAGTCAGGCTCTCCAGTTGACTGAAAAGTTCTTTCTTGTGCTGGAAATTCTTTCGCGATCTATCAATGCATAATCTACTCTTTTTAGGACAAGAGTGACATTCCGTTGTCCATCGCTCGCAGTCACCATAATTGAGATAGCAATGCCCTGTAATCGCCCATATATCATGAAAAGTCCATACTACTGGTATCTTTGAGTCAATTAAAAAATGAAAAAGGATAGGATAATTAATCCAATGGTCATGAATGTTATGAAGATGAACAATATCCGGACGAATCCTTTTTAAGTGACTCACCAATCTTAACGTTGGTATTCTTGATGCAAGCCCCTCTCTATCGAAGAAACGATTCTCAAAATAGTGTTCATACATAAAAGGGAATCGCCCAATCGCCTTAATCAATCGAGATTGGGATGGATTGCAATAATCCCCATAATAAATATAGCTATCCCAACCAGCTTCAATCGCTTTTTGGCCTATCTGTTCGGCAATTCTGCCTGTTGAGCCCCAGTTGGCACAAACATTAATCTGAAATAACCTATACTTCATAGGACAACTATAATATAACCGACTGAGTTTGGTGTTGTTCGACATCCTTCAGGACTATATCAGCAATACTACTATATAGGAATACCCTTGATCTTGATGACGTGGCATTCAGCTTTAAAGCCTCGTACTTATCTTTATTAGTTACTAAAACCTCTATAACTCTTTTGTAGTATTCGGCAGTTTTCTCTTTTAAAAAAATGCAGTTGCCACCAATATCAACATGATGAAAACCATTAATATCATTGAAGGCCGTTGGTACTTGAGAAGCCACGGCCTGCTCCCACAAAACAGAATGAAGTCCAGGGAAGACAACTAAATCAGCCGCATAAAAGAAACTGTATACATCATCGGACGGTATCCATCCTGCATAGATAAAGAAATCAGATTTGCACGCTTCAAATACTGGCTTCATCTCATCAACGATAGATCCAAATACAAGTATTCTTACTCTAGGATTACAGATAAGGTTTACGGCTTTGACAAGTTCATGAATGTTTTTCTTTTTGTCAATTTTTCCGCCTGTAACAATTAGAAATGTATCTTCAGATATTCCATATTTCGCCCTTATCGCTATTCGTAATTCATTACGATGCTCAAATAACATCTTATCATCATCAGCTCCCAAAGGTAGAAGGTGTATTTTCTTGACCGGAACACCATACATATCATGTAGATAATCACATCTCGCGGGTGTCACACCATAGAATAAATCTGATGTTTCCATCAATTTATTAACTATAAGACTATTTACAATATAGCGCGAATAATAATATGATATTGCATTCTTCCCGCTATTATTCTTATCTGCATGATTGTCGTAAACAATTATAACCTCTGGATGCCTACTCTTATACTTAGACAAGAAGACATAATTAGGAGAGTCAATACCATGAACGAATATTAAGTCCGGCTTCTCTTTGACAACCACCTTTTTCATTCCAAGAAAGAGATGGATGTGACGATTTAGAACAAAAGGTAGAGCAGGTTGCAGTCTATGCAACTTTATCCCATCATTTAGACACTTTTCTCTACGATTATCTTTTATTACTTTCCCCGTATTTTGGTCAAAATGACTATACGTAGATGCAATTATAGTTACTTCGTGACCTGCCTTACGATGATATCTTGGCAAGAGATTGTCTTGGTAGGCATACTCTTCATAGAACTCTCCACATAAGCAAATGTGCACAATTTTCATTTGAACAATCTACCGTGTTTTGTTATGAATTAATTATCTTTTCTACCTCTATGTAATACAGTTGCCTTGTTCCCTCATGAATTGAATCAAAAAAGATTTTATCACCTTTTGAATTCCATCTAGGATGAAGGTCACAATGTAGTCCACTGCGCGTAAAACTTAACCATTCTGGAGTTACTGCTTTTACAATCTTAGGCTCCACACCTGAGAAAAAAGTATCTACTAGCGTCATATCTGGCTGTTCGTCTGACATTTTATACGTACCTAAATCGATTCTTAAGTCCTTTGCAAAGTCATATAACATCAAGTCCCTTATCCCGTTTTCATCCGGATAGGTATCTAGCGAGCAATAGTTATTGTTTTGAGGACACGTCATTGGATGACCATCATAAGGAATAATGTCTTTCGCAAAGGGCACAATACTCTTGATAGGAGAGTCTTTCACTAATAAAAAAGAATTAGATCTTCCTACAATCGATTTATCCTTTCCGATAAAGACTCGAATTACTCTTTTCGCCAACTCTGCAGAAAAACGAACAAAAGGTCTGTTCATAATGGGACTATTCCTCAATCCCTCTACAGCACTCCCCGCTCGACCATATATATATATAGTTTCATCATCTTTCCAATCGAAATGGCTCAAAAAACCGCTTGCAACACATCTCAGGTTCGAGCCATTCGCTCCTATTGTCATTAGTCTGGTCATCTCGCCACCATCAGCTAAAGGATAGCGATGAAGGAATGCAATGCGAGAAGAATCAGGGCTAACACATAAATGCGTTAGATAATGATGACCATATAGTGTATCATTCTTTGTATCACATTCCGCAACTTGTTTCACGGAAACCAAAAGTTTTGACTCTTTGGTCTGCATGTCCATTACAGTTATGCCCGACTTATCCGGAAGCGGCTCATTGTTGTACTTGTCTGCAACGCCGGGATAGCCATATACCCCCAATCTATACAAACGAGCATAATCCAGTCCATATGCTAATTTGCCATCTTTACTCAACATATGGGTAGTCGAATCGAATCTGTCAACTAACTGTTTTGATGTTGCATCATATAAATCAGTTCCCCAGTGGTCTCCTACTAGGTTATTGACTGTAAAAAAATCCGTTCCTGGAACCCACTGCTGCCTTGCTCCCTGCGGATAGTTCATAGCAGTAGTGGTTCCGACACGGACAAACTCTCCATTTTCCACATACCCAACACCATGCAATTCACCTGCTAGCGGGGGGCGATTAATAGCATCGACCTCTAAGCATAGATACTTCGTGTCTAAAGAGTTAGATATAACCAAGTCATGAAATCCAAACAAGTGATGTTTGGGGCCATTTGTAAGTCTCTCAGTTACACATTCTATTTTCGTTCTTTTTCCCATGTATTTGTATTTTAGTATTTATACGTAACCCTCTGACGACGAGCTTATTTCCCCCTCCCATAATAGGAATAGTGTAGTTCGTCTTATCTCTTAGCCATTTTAATCTGTAATACAAAACTCTTACTAGCCTATTCTCTTTTTAACCATTGACTTGCCATGTTGAATATTAGTTAAGAAATCATTTATACGAACACCAATACCTTTAACAGTGTATTCTTTTAAAACTTTCTTCTGAAGTTCAAGTGCCAAGTCCACCTTTTGATTATAATTAGATATTACATCTTCAATAGCATCCGCTATAGCTTTGGGGTCTTCGCCTTCGTAATAAGTAATGTGACGATTGTAGTCGTCATCAAGCCTTCCAATTTCACTGCTCACAATTGGTCGCCCTGTAGATGCGTATTCCATCATCTTAAATGGGAAGCCAGCAGCTTGAGGACCGACATGCATAGATCTTGTCGTATTGATTAATATATCGGCCGTCTTATCAAACATTTTGATAAGTTCGGCATGAGGCATATAGCCATTAAACTCAAATTTATGGTATGACGGAACGCTCTCTATTAGTGATTCCATTGCTGGAGTCAAGTCGCAATTACCATAGACAGAGACTACGCATGGCGTTTTAATATATTGCATTGATTTCACCAATAAATCTCCACCTTTACTATAGTGTACCCCTCCTGCAAGGATAATATGGACAGGTTCGCCTGGCCGCAAATGATTTACACGCTCTGAAACATTGTTGATAACCTCATCATTTATTACACCAGGGGTCAAGACACTATATTTAAGCCTGTCTTTAAGTTGCAGCCCCAAGCATACAGACATAACACCATCGGTCCTTGCTATTAAAAAGTTGTATAGTTTCCTCTTAAAGAATTCAAAAGAATTCCGATCACCCTCTAATGCTTTATTGAAAACGTTGTCTTCATATTCTAAGACCCTAATTTTGTCAGAGAAAGCACGAACCGTAAGGGCTGCCGACAGACAGATATTATAATAAACCAGAGCGTCGAAATATCGCGCCATTCTTCGTAACATCCTTGATATGCGAAAATCATTGATAATACCCACCTTTCGTTTAGAAATAATCCTGCAGTAAAGGATAGTCAATTGGCCTTCTGGATACTCTTCAACCTCGGAAAATGCAGGAATAATAGCATCGCAGGTGGTAACACCCGGGCTAAAAATAGTAACTTCATGACCAGCGGAAAGCATAGCTCTCGCTAAGCCTAAGGACTTAAACGGACCCGAAAGTGCAAACTTCTTCCCTTCACCATATCGATGAAGAAATTCTCGTCCCAGATATGATGTTAGATAAGCGATCTTCATATTATTCAGACTATTGAGTTTACCAATTCTTTATAATGAGTAATGCTACTAAATGCTCGCGAATTATCCTTTATCCATGACACTGGTTTCTCCCACCATTTATCACTTAAAAGGAACTCTATATCTTCAGCGGAAAAGCGATACCGGATAATACGAGCAGGATTCCCTCCAACAATTGCATACGGAGGGACATCCTTGGTTACTACAGAACCTGCGGCAACTACTGCTCCATCTCCAATCGAGTGTCCACCAATGATCAAAGCTTTGGCGCCAATCCACACGTCATTTCCTATTCTTAACGAATACTTGTCAATTGTTAAATGCTGTTTGAAGCGGTCTTCGGAGACAAAAGTGGTCCCACACTGCTTTGCGACACTATGGAAAACAGGGCTGGTCGATACAAAATCTCGTGTAGGATGTGTAGCTGTTAATAAGAGCACTCCGCTTGCTATACTACAGTACTTGCCAATTTTGCATGCGTCAAGTTTTGAATCTTTCCCTACATAGGAATAAGATCCAATTTCCGAATCATTAATACTGGCCCCACTGTTGATTCGACAGTATGGTGAAATAACACTATTATTGTTAAAGGCCACTCCTCTATCAATATAAATGTGTTCCCGCCTTAATGAGTAGCATTTAAAAAATCTCCAACATTTAACCAGCAATTGACGCATAATCATTCATGTTTGTTTTTTTTGACAATCTCATCACTGAAGTACAATATCCTAACAAAACAAAAAACAGAGGGTAAGTAATGTATGAGTGCGATAACTGAAGAGACCCTAAACCACAACATAAAAGAGTAAGCCAGAACGATAGCTCTTGTGTCCCTTTTAGTTTGATATAACACTTTATCAACAGAATCAACAACCCTATAATTATTAGACCTCCACCGCATAGTCCAAATTGACAGAGAATCTCAAGTTCAAAGTTATGAGTATATACACCGCTTGGAGTAAATAACCTATCAGTCCCTAAGCCATATCCGAGACCTAATGGATCATTAATAATCTTGGACCATATTACAGAATAATAATCGTCCCTATACGAAGAAGACTCTAACTCAAACATCTCGTTTCCCAAGAAACTATCAAAAACACGAGTGCTAAAACCAATAGAAGCAGCAATGGGTGCAATAAGACGCATCAAGGAAAAACTGAAAGAAATCAATAATGTGACTACTGTTCCGATTATAATCTTTTTGAGAACGTTGTTCTTCTCGAAATCGTAAACAAAGATTAAGTAAAAAGCTACAAAAAATAAATAAACGATGATTGGCCCTCTAGTGCCCATAAAGAAGAGTAAGATAGAGCCAATTATTGCAAAAACAACGTCAAGTTTTTTCTTACCTTGTAAAGCATAAACCATCTCTAAAAGCAGTGGGAAAAGAAAATCATATGCCACGCCCATCTGTTCGCCTAGCGAACCGTCATCTGCTCTCTCTACATCTGCCAGTCCAGCCAGCAGACAAAACTGCCAGAACAATTGTATAATAATCCCCATTCTGGCAATAAACTTGAAAATATCCTTATTACGATTATATCTAAGAGAAAGCCCCAGAAAGAAATAAGGGACTACTTGGAACATAAATTTTGTATAATTCTCCTCCACAAAACTTTTTGAAAGTGGATAAACCGCAGGCGAAACAAGTATTAGGCTCGCAAAAGAAACATATATAAGTACGTCAAGGACTGTAATGCAAGACGCAAAAAAACGCAGCGATAATAAAAGGCCGATAACCAACAAAGACGGCATTATAACATCGGTGTATTCCCCCATACCAGCTAAAATGAAAAATGGAGAGATAAACTTGAATGTCATCGGCACAAAAATGACGAGAAACACAAGTGTAACACCCAAGTCTTTTTTTGCTGCACTAAGTATATTATTACGAGATGTCATCATATCGTTACACTTATTTCAGCATCTGAATTTCTGCTTGATACAATTTATTAAACTCTGTTTCCCAACTCAATTCATGCGAAATACGCTTAGCATTTATAACGCACTCCGTATAAAAGGACTTGTCCTCATATAGTTTTTCGACTGCACTATTCAAACACTCAGGGGATAATTCATCAAGTATTATTCCTATATGATATTTTTCATTTAAGTATCTATGCTCTGGAATATCCGACATAATAACGGGCAATCCTGCACCTAAATATTCAAAAATCTTATTGGAAACAGAAAGTTTAAAATTAAGGCAATATGGTACCGTTATAGCAACACCTATATGTGAAGCGGACGCAGAACTTAATAGTTCTCTGGTCTTAACAGGAGGATAGAATACTACATTCTCAACATGATTATCTGCCACAAAATCCCGCAACTCTTTCTCCATACTACCAAATCCCCGGAAAACATATTTTATATTAGGATTGTTATTTAAAGCTGCCGCCTGGACCATCAAGTCGTAACCTCTCCCTTTATAAAACTTTCCGTGCATCAGAACTTCAAAACCATCATGCTTATCTTGGCCATTATAAATTTGGTGTTCACTGACACAGTTTGTCACCACCAATGGTCTAGGTATTTTGTAGTAATCCTTCAAATAATCTGCTGCTGCATTACTAACACAAACCACCAAATCGACTTTCTTAATAATCCTAGACTCGAAAAAATGCCAAAAATGACGAAACAACCAATTATCGAAAATCCAGTTATTTTGTAGAAAAATTTCATGTGTATCATAGATAAGCTTACAACCAAGTTTGCGAGCAGCTATGTAAGCCGGAACTAAAGCATCCAAATCGTTTGCATGAATAATATCCGCGTTTGTACGGATTATAGCTCGCGACATCGTCCAGAAATCCACCAAATTAATGAAGATAGATCGAAAGATACGTTTAGGACGGTCAACCAACACCACGTGCCCAGGAAGTCTGTCAACTTCTTCTTTTTTGTACATAGGGCACTTCTTTCCTACAATATGTAATTCTACTCCGTCATAGGTAGAATACTGGTCTATTTGTTTAATTACTCGAGGGTCAAACCAAACGGAATTTGTTACTGTATCGCAAACTATCATTTTTGTCTAATTTTAGATTCTATAAACGACCTCATCATTGTTCTCTCCGATCTGTTCAGACCAGCAAGATAGATAACCACCATATTCAATACTACTGAAAGACAAACACATGAAGCTAAATGGATGAATTTACCTGTTGTGTAATCAAATATAAAGAACCTAGTCGGTATACTACCCGCAAAGCAAAGCAAAGTAGACAGCAAGACTTTTGATAAAACACTTGCAAAATAACTGCCTGCAGGGAAATCAACCATTCTCTTAAGAATTAACACACGTGCAAATAACAATATAAGGGATATTGCAATTGCTGTATACATTGTATATTCAGCGGGAAAGCCAATCTTTAACAGCACCCACGATATAGGAAGATTCATTATCAGTAGGACACTAACAACGATTTGATATGTCTTCACACGGCCAGAGGCTTGTACTAGAGTCATAAGCGGGTTGCTCAAAGAGTCTATCAAAGCAACTATTATTACAAGGCTGACAAAAAGTTCTGTGTATTGCGGAATATCAACCAACCATATCTGGAGAATAGGATGAATGTAAACAATAATGGATACTGCTAAAAAAAGAATGAGGTAATAGGATAATTTTGAAGAGCTAAAGATAAGATTATTTGTTTCATTTATCTTTCCTGCCGCGTACTTCTTTGTTACCTGTGGCCTAACAGCAGTATAAAAATTCGAGGCAAACATATTTAATGCGCCACTAACCTGATATGCCAACCCTCGCGCCGCATTAATCGCAGGGCTGAAAAACATATTTATTAGTATGTTAATACCCTGACTCCTGAGAACGTTTGCGATAGCTCCAAAGATGTTCCAACCTGAATAAGAAGTTATTTCCTTTGCCAAGTTTGGATTCCAATATTTTCTAAAACGAGATTCAGGGTACTTGACTCGAGAATAGAGGTAATATATACTATTAACAATTATTGCTACAACAGTCATTAACACACCGTAAACGATAAGATGGTCGAAGGGTATGACCTTCAGACTAAGACCAACCGCAAGATATAATGCCGCCTCAAGGATGCCAAGATATGCATATACATTCATATCCTCGCGAGCTATCAAAAGGGCTTGATATGGGGTCATAAGGATCGTGAAACAGAATGATATGATTGAAAATTGATAAATCATATCTGCGGCAAACATTCTGCCTTCAGGGATGGTCATTTTATTATGAAGAAACCACAAACCAGCGGTTTCAGCAAGAACAAGAATAATAGCAATTACTATAAGGTACAGTATCAATGTGATACTAAAGACATTATTCAGTTTCTCATAATCTCTTTTCCCCAATTCATATGCGAAATAGCGTTGCGAGGCAGAGGCTAATGTCCGACTTAAGAAGGCGAACATTACAACAATTCCACCAACAACATTATAGATACCATAATCAACCTCTCCAAGAACGTTTAGAACTACCCTGACTGTGTACAATGACACAATCATAACTAGAAACATTCTCACATACAGAAGAATGGTATTTTTCGCTATCCTTCGATTGTCAGATAATTGTCCGTCCATTTCAGTTCTTAATTGCCGCAAGGAATGAGTTGACAGATAGTGCCTCTTTATTCATCTTGTCAATTAGTACTTCATACATATCAGTTTGAATCAGGTTGAGGATTTCTTGCCTTATCTCATTGAAATTCAGCCGATCAAAATCCGTCGTCCAGTATAAATTATCTAAATCTAAACGATGTAGAACGTCCGCGACCTTTGTAATGTGCCGTTTCGCATAATCTGTTTCTAATGCAATACATAAAACTGGTACACCATTTCTCAGTGAAAGCATCGTCCCATGAAAAAAAGTTGTCACTGTAACATTAAAAAAACGAAAAACATAAGCCCACTCAAATGGAGATAAGTCGTTGAGATTAATATCACACAGTGAATTATAATTGTACAACGATACTAACTGAAATTGGTCACCGAACATTCTACGAATCATTCTACACATAGACTCGTTCCCCATTATCCCGATAGTTTTCCGAGCTTTATCAAAGCCTCGTTCAATTAGTTTTTTATTTAGCAAATTAACATCAACCGGTAAATCATTAACGTTGAGAAACGCGGTAGGGTCACATGTATGAACCGGAGGTATGACACAACCTATCGACTTCAAAAACTTCTCAGACTCAGAGTCCCTTGTGCCCAGGAAAGAATACGTATCTAATACCTCTTTTATCTCTTTTTTTTGCCATTCAGGAATACTCTCATAATTCATTCCGTAACAACTTGCTGCATATGACAGTTTTTTCGGCTTTACCTCCTTTGCTAAAAAATAGGGGTTAGGAAATCCTCTTACCGAATAGTTCCAGATTGCATCGCTCCCTGCTACTACAATATCATATGAAGAATTAAGATAGGGTACAAGATCAGTTAAATTGTTTGAGTAAATCTTTTGTTTAGATAGAGGTAATTCTGTCAATGCTTTCTCAAAAGAAGCTTTACGCTTACGATCCTGACTTATGAGTCTAACATTCTTCCGAAGATTAATCAGAAAACCTAGTTTGTGTTTGAGGCTTCCTCTGAAATAATGGTGAAAACTTGTATCATAAACGTTTTCTTCTATAAGCGGCATGTGATAATCAACCACCTCAACAACTGAATCAGGGAACTCTTGTTTAAGCCGCTTTGACAACGAATAGCATTGCATCACAGCACCATTATTGATACTCCGATGAAAAGTTAGTATTCCAATTCTCATTTGTACGAATAATCTTTATTTAACCACATTCAATAGTTCGTTAGTTTTATAAAAGTTACGCCACGGCGCGAACGCCGTAGAATAAAAGTTCTTTGAAATCAGTGTTATTTAATCGCAAGTTCGCGTGTTTCGCGGACATTGCAATAAATCGATCCACCATTGCAGCGTTGT